>Ga0315312_1000200_pt1 | contig 90605 bp, 66 predicted proteins | sample TDP7_MG_FD_203629 | JGI IMG/M metagenome (GOLD analysis project Ga0315312, IMG submission 203629) | Freshwater sediment microbial communities from Lake Towuti, South Sulawesi, Indonesia - TDP7 | ecosystem: Environmental > Aquatic > Freshwater > Lake > Sediment | place: Indonesia: South Sulawesi...
GGGGGCAAACACGCAACGAAAAGCAAAAAGGGGTTGACTGGCAATTCACCACCGACGATGCCCGCATAAAACTGAAGAATCTGTACCCAGAAATTCAAACGTGACGAGGCACTAGACAGGCTAATTGCCAACGTCCTGTGGCTCAAGGACCCCACGACAGACCTGCCCCTCAGAGCGATAATCGCGGCCCACTCCAGGGACCTGTTCATCAAAAGGCGCGTATGGGAGAGGTTCCATCAGGTGCTTCAGCAGGTGAGATCGAGCGGGCGGACGGACAACGGCAAGATCTCCACGTTGTTCTATCACCGGTATATTGAGGATTCCCTCAGGGGGTTTGACGAGACCGACGCCGACGGGATCACTGCGGATTTCGTGCTCGCGGAGATTGAAAGGGCCGCCCAGGCCATGGAGAAAGAGCTCGCCGCTACAGAGCACCGGAAGGACGAAGAGGCGCGAGCAACGCTGGAGCGAAAGGAGAAGGAGTTCTTGGAGCAATTGAGGGAGGAGGTCTCGAAGAAAGAAAAAGAGAAGGATAGGGAGTGGCTCGAGAAGATAACGGCAATCAAGAGGGTTCAGAGGCGAAGAGCTGAGAAGACCGGAAAGCGTACGGCCTTTGCGTTCTGCTGTGGATTGACTGTCGTGTTCCTGGGCGGCACATCCGCCGCATACTTTGGCCTTGCGGCGATCAAAGCCCAGGAGTTCGTGGCCTTCCTGCTGTCCGTTTTGCCCGGCGGCGGCCTAATCACCCTCCTCTGGTCCAAGTGCAGGAAGACTTTGGAGTCGCGCGCGACGGAAAAGGCATACCGCAAGAGGCTCGCCGAGCTTGGGCTCGGGGGACCCCCTGACAGAGCCGCGTCGTAGAGTTAGCTGCCTGGATCGCCCGTTGCAAGCAGTCCCCGGAAACGTTTTCCCGTTCTTAACCATGCCCTGCTCAAGAGCGGCCAGAGGAGAACGGCGCAGGCACCTGCGCGTGCTGGAGAAGAGGCGGCCTTCGAGGGGTCCAACGTGTCTCCGGACTGGCGCGCGATCTGCTGGGGTGCAGTTTGACCCGCCGGTCGGCTTTGCCCGGACCCTTCGCGAGGCAAGCCCTGAGCCGACTGCGGCTTCTACCACGCCTCAAGCTGCTCGGACCCTGACAGCCCTGTTCAGGGGCGGGATAGACCTCCGGCCTTGGCGGGGAACTGTCACATCTCCCGTGCTTGTGGAGAAAAAACGTATGCGACCGACTCTCAGGCTGTTGGATGATTCGCTGATTGAGAAAATCGTTGCCGAAGCCCGCGGTTTGCTCTCCACTCTCGGAGTGGAAATTCACAACCTCACTGTGCTCAGAATGCTCTCTGACCACGGCGCCGAGGTGACCGAGGGGAAATGGCATGGCCGACTTACTCCTGCAATCATTGATAAAGCGCTGCAAACCGTGCCGCATTCTTTCAAGCTGCACGACGTTTTGGGCAATGAGACGCATCATTTTGCCGGAAACAACGTCTATTTCACTCCCGGCTCGGCCGCCATCAATATCCTCGACAGCGGCACCGGTTTCATCCGGAGGCCGACCACGGACGACTACATTCGATACGTCAAGGTGGTCTCCGGTCTGGCCCACATTGCATCGCAAAGCACCGCGCTCATCCCGGGCGACGTTCACGAGAAAATCTCTGACAGCTACCGCCTCTATCTGAGCCTTCTGTACGGCGAGAAGCCTGTGGTGACGGGTGCGTTCACCATCGAATCCTTCGAGATCATGAAGGAGCTTCAGATCGCCGTTCGCGGCAGCGCGAAGGCGCTCAAGGAGAAGCCCCTGACGGTCTTCTCGTGCTGCCCCACTGCCCCCCTCAAGTGGAGCGACGTCACCAGCCAGAATCTGGTTGATTGCGCCCGGTGGTCAATCCCGGTGGAGCTGGTATCCATGCCGCTCTCGGGATTCATGGCGCCGGTGACCTTAGTCGGCAGTCTGGTCCAGCAGACGGCAGAGAACCTCAGCGGGCTGGTCATCAGCCAGCTTACAAACCCAGGACATCCGATTCTGTACGGCGGCTCGCCGGCAATTTTCGACGTGCGATACGAAACGACTCCCATGGGTGCGGTCGAGACCGCGATGCTCAACTGTGCCAACAGCGAGATTGGCAAGTACCTGGGGATGCCCACCCAGAGCTACATCGCGCTGAGTGATGCCAAGCAGCTTGACGCGCAGGCGGGTCTGGAGACCGCACTGGGGGCGGCGCTGGCCGCCCTTTCCGGCATCAATAGCATTTCAGGGCCCGGGATGCTCGATTTCGAAAGTTGCCAGAGCCTGGAGAAGCTCGTCCTCGACAACGAAATTTGCGGCATGACTTTTCGTCTGCTTCGGGGGATAGAGCCGCGCGACGACTTCCCCGCGATTCCGATCTTCCAGGAACTCCTTCGCGAAAAGCACCTGCTCATCGCCGACCACACCCGGCGTCATTTGCGCGAGGAGATATCTTTTCCCGGCCCGGTCATTGACCGCGCCAATCTGGCCCGATGGCTCGAGGAGGGTGGAACAACCCTGCGAGAACGCGCCGAGAGAGAGGTCGCTCGGTTGGTCGAGAGCTACACGCCATCGCGGCTCGCTCGGAATGTGAAGACTGATCTGACCCACATGATGGAACGCGAAGCGAGAAGATACGGCATGGATAGCCTGCCGGCGAGGGTGGAATGAGGGGGCTTTCGTTTTACGGTTGAGGAGGCTGCGCCTGCGCAGACGGCAGTGCTCGCCAGCCAGGGAATGTTGAGCCGCGAGGAGTTGTCCGGGCGAGTTGGCGTCCTGCTGTTTGCCGACAGCCAAGAGGCGCTGTCCTATTTGCTCGACGCCGTTGCCTCGGTCGGCGCGGATCGACTCCCAGGCGATGGCCGCAGCCGGGACGAGACCAAGGTTTCCCCTACAGCCCGGGCTACTGCTGCTGGCACCTCAGCGGCCAGCGCCCGCGATTTGCCTCAGACAAAATTTTCTAAATTCAGCGGTGGTGGATTATTTAGCCCGTATCAGAATCTGTCCTGTTTCAAGCAAAGATGGACCCTTAGGCAGTCGCCTTAAATGGTCTTTCCGTTGACAAAGAAAGAGAACGAAACGCAGGGGCGCAAAGGCGCGGAGTATGAGTGCCTCTGCGTGTCCGCGCCTTTGCGTTTCTGCCCCTTGCCCGTGCAATCCCGCCCCACCCCGCGGAACGCGGGGCTGACATTGGACCGAGGGACACCCTGCCTCAGGCGGGGTTGCCTTCACAATACAAGGGTCCACAGTGTCTCGGTTGCGCGGTGTCTCAGGGCAGACGGGGCGAGGCAGACATTTTCACGGACTCCGGGCGAAGGCAAGTTCACGGGGGAATTTGGTTGGTTTTCGCTTCTTTACCGGTCATGGGAACATTTTCCCTCTTTCAGTGTCTAAACCTGATAGAAAAGCGAACCTTCGCCCGATGGAAATGCTACAATCAGCCTGGGAAGTCTCGCCTCAAACGGGGCTGAGACGAAGGCGAGGGGCGGCTAACAGCCTATGTGTTGAGGAGAACTCACATGGAAAGGAAAAATCGTCTCTATCCGTTGTTTGCTTTCATCGTCGGACTGCTTGTTATCGGCGCGAGTCTCGTCTTGGGGAGGGTTTCGCCGGTATCCAGTGACGAGGCAGCGCAAATCAAAATCCTTCGCGTCAGCAAAGAGGAGGTGTCCCTGAGGTTCGACGCGTTGCCGGTTCCAAAGGGAAGAGTCTTTGCAGAGATCACTGACCTTGATGGGGCCCGGCTCGGTTCCGCGTCCGCCAGTTTTTCGGAAGGGACGGCTGACGTGGCAGTCCCTGCCAAAATTGATGGGAGTCAACTGGCGAAATATGTCCTTCGATACCGGGTCGGGCGAGAGGGACAGACCCACCGCAAAAGCCTGTTCTTTCTCGCCGACAAGCTTCAGACGATTGTCCTCGGTCAGCGGGAGTACTTTGCCGGATCGCTGGCTGGGCTGAGGGTCATTGTGCGGAATAGAACTGTGGACCAGGCAATTGAAGGAGCGGAGGTTTGCATCTCCGTCAAGAGAGACGGCAGCACAGCCCGGCTCTTCGACGGCAAGACCAACTCTGACGGCACGCTCGACGCTTCGTTCACCATGCCCGCCGGCGAGGAGGGACCGGCGCAGCTAAAGGTCGAGGTGGTCACTGACATCGGCAAGGATGAGGTCGAGGAGAATATCCGCCTCCGGAGTGGGTGCAAGATTCTGCTGACGACTGACAAGCCGATGTACCAGCCCGGGCAGCTCATCCACATGAGGTCGCTGGCTTTGACGGTGCCGGACTCAAAGGCAGTCAGCGGTTCGCCGGCGCTCTTCGAGGTCATGGACTCAAAAGGGAACAAAGTCTTCAAGAAAGAGACAAAAACCGACGAGTTCGGGGTCTCCTTCGCCGATTTCCAACTCGCTGAGGAGCTTAACCAGGGAAGATACACCGTCAAAGTCTCCGTCGGGAAAGGCCAGCAGGAGAAGACCGTCACCGTGGAACGATACGTCCTGCCGAAGTTCAAAATCGTCCTGAAGACTGATAAGGATTTCTATGAGCCGGGCGAGACGGCCAAAGGAGACGTGCAGGTGGACTATTTCTTCGGCAAGCCCGTAGCCGAAGGGAAGCTGACGGTTCAGTTCTCGAAGTTCGACGTGGGATTCGAGGAATTCGCCAAAATCACGGCCGAGCTGGACAAAGAGGGACACTACAAGTTCGAGCAGAAGCTGCCGGATTACTTCGTGGGGCAGCCACTGGACCAGGGGAAGGCTTTCGTGAAGGTGGATGTCTCCGTGGTGGATTCCGCGGACCACAAGGAAGTGTTGACCCGAAACCTGAGTGTAACTAAGTCCGCTATAACGGTCGTGGCAGTCCCCGAAAGCGGAGACCTTGTCCCGAATATGGAGAACAAGGTCTATTTCGTGACGACGTATGCTGACAGCAGGCCAGCAAAAACTGACATGACCGTGCGAGTTAGCCCCGCCCTCGGCGGCGTCTCGCCGGAGGGGAGTCAGGGAGGGGTTCTCGTGAGCACCGACGAGGGGGGATTTGGCGAGCTATCCCTTGTGCCCGAGGAACAAAAAGTGCAGTTGGCGATCCAAGGGAAGGATTCAAAAGGGAATCGGTTCTCGGCGACCATTGAGCTTCAGCCGAAATCTCAGGGCACAGACAGCATCCTTGCCCGGACAAATCAAGCCCTCTACAAGGTCGGCGAATCGCTCGAGGTGAACATCCTGTCAACGCGGAAGAAGGGGAGTGTTTATGTTGACCTCATCAGGGACAATCAGACCATCCTGACAAAGACTCTGGCGCTTTCCGAAGGGAAGGCGACAACGCGAATTGGCCTCGACGAAAACCTCGTCGGAGCGGTGGGGGTGAGCGCCTACGTTATATCTAAAGACGGAAACATCGTGAGAGACCGCAAGCTTTTCTTCGTTGACCCGGCGAACGATTTGAACTTAGGTATTTCTTCCGACAAGGATACATACCTGCCGGCAGAATATGGGAAGGTCAACTTCAAGGTCACCGACAAGGAGGGCCATCCGGTCCTGGCGGCGCTGGGCATCATGGTCGTTGACGAATCGGTATTCGCGCTCCAGGAAATGCAGCCGGGGATGGAGAAGGTCTATTTCTACCTCGAAGAGCAGATAATGAAGCCGAGGTACGAGATTCACGCGTACGATATGAAGGACGTCATCAGACCGGTGCCTATCGAGAAAATCGAAGCCGCTGAGCAGGAGTTGGCAACAAGGGAAAAGGCCGCGAGAGTCCTTCTCGCCTCGGCGGAAGGGTTCGCTGCCTATGCTATAGACGTGGATACGTATCGCTCGAGGGGGGAGGACGCAGCCTACGGAATCGCCATCACGAACCATCTGGCGGGCAAGAGCTACCAGAAGGTCATGGAGGCGCTGGCGTCTTTCAGCCGGAGAGCGCGCGACGAAAAAGCCGCCTATTTCCGGAGAATCGGGTGGGACGCGAACAAGCCGGTGACGCTTCAGTTTCTCGTCGAGCAGAGGCTCCTGCGAAAGGCCGACATCACCGACCCATGGGGGAACGAGTTCGAGCTGAAAGGAAACTGGTGCAATAGCTGCAAGACATATCACGGCTTCCAACTGCTGACCTACGGGGTGGACGGAATCAAGGGGACAATGGACGATGTCTGGATTCCTGATTACCGATATGACAGGCAGGTCAGGCGGTTTCGCGCTGGTGCCGGGGTGCAGGAAGAGCAGCTAATACTGGGGAACCTCGTAGCGGCCCAGCCCGCCGCCGAGGCCATGTTTGAAATGGCGCGGCCAGAGGAAGGGGGTGCCCTTGCGGGTTTGGCCATGAAGAGAGGAGAAGTCGCCGGAGTCGCCGGGGCACCGGAGCCGCCGCGTGTCCGGAAATATTTCCCGGAGACGCTTTACTTCAATCCGCTGCTGATAACCGATGCGAACGGTCTGGCGAGCGCCGAGATAAAGCTTGCGGATTCCATCACGACCTGGCGGCTAACATCAATGGCGTCTTCAAAGGACGGGATGCTCGGCTCGAAGACTTTTCCGATGCGTGTCTTCCAGGATTTCTTCATTGACATAGATTTCCCGATCTCGCTGATTCAGAACGACGAAGTCTCGGTGCCAATCGCGGTTTACAATTACCTGCCCGCCGAGCAGAAGATTCTTCTCAGAGCCGAAAAGGAGGACTGGTTTGTCCTTCTCGACGAGCCGGAGAAGGAGGTGACGCTGCGGCCCGACGAGGTGAAGGCCGTCTATTTCACCATAAAGGTGAAGAGCATCGGGAACTACGCTTTCACCGTCTACGGCTATGGAGAGAAGAAGAGCGACGCCATCTCTCGCTCGATTGAGGTCGAGCCGGATGGAAAAGAACATCTGGTGAATTCGACCGGGCGGCTGGAGAAGGAGATCGTGGCAAACATCGTCATCCCCGAAAACGCCATTGACGGAGCAAGCAAGATTTTCGTCAAGGTCTATCCTGGGGTCATGTCTCAGGTCGTCGAAGGGATGGACAAGATTCTGGCGATGCCGTTTGGCTGCTTCGAGCAAACATCTTCGGTGACCTACCCGAACATCCTCGTTCTCGACTACATGAAGTCCACAGGGAAGGTCACTCCGGAAATCCAGATGAAAGCGGAAGGATTCGTCAATGCGGGTTATCAGAGGCTCCTGAGCTACGAGGTGCCCGGCGGCGGATTCGAGTGGTTCGGCAAGGCGCCGGCTCACAACGTGCTGACGACTTACGGGCTGATGGAATTCTACGACATGAGCAAGGTTCACGACGTTGACCCGAACGTCATCACGAGAACTCAGGAGTGGCTCGTCAAGCAGCAGAAAGAGGACGGCTCGTGGCGACCCACCGAGGGAGGAATCGCAGAAGGAGCAATCAACAAGTTCCAGAACGATGTTCTGCGGATGACTGCCTACGCGACGTGGGGTCTCCTGGCGACGGAGTACAAGGGGCCGGCCATCGCCAAAGCGGTGGACTACCTTGAGAAGAATATGGACAAGGCCCTCGACAATTATACCCTTGCGATGCTTGCCAACGCGTTTGTCCTCCACGACAAGAACGGCGCGACGGCCGCCGCTCTCATTCGGCAGCTTCTGGATAAGAAAGCCGAGGAGGACGGCCTGGTCTACTGGCCGATGAAAGACGAGACGCCGACCTTCGGAAGAGGAGAAGCTGGAGTAATCGAGACGACGGCTCTTGCATGCCAGGCGCTTCTCAAATACGGCAAGCACCCGGCAATCGTCTCGAAAGCCAACGATTATCTGATCAAGAAAAAGGACCCGAACGGGACGTGGTATTCGACTCAGGCGACAATCCAGGCTCTCAAGGCCCTTGTGATGTCCATAAAGGAGGCGACGCAGGAAGTTCAGGGGGCGATTCGTGTTTCCGTCAACGGCAAGGAGGCTGCTGTCCTGAAGATAGACAGGACGAACTCCGATGTCCTTCAGCTCGTGGACCTCAAAAGCATGACCGTTGAGGGAGAGAACACAGTCAAGCTGAGCCTTGAAGGCGAGGGGAGCATGTTCTACCAGGTCGTCGGGCGGTACTACCTCCCTTACCGGGAGCTTCACCCCGAAAAAGAGCCGATGAGCATCGAGGTTTCGTACGACAAGACCGAGCTGGCCGTCAGCGATATGCTCGAATGCAAGGTGACGGTCACAAACAATCGCCCGGCAGCCGCAAAAATGGTCATCGTGGACCTGGGCCTCCCACCCGGGTTTACCGTCCTGACCGAAGACCTCAACGCCCTCGTTGAGAAGGGCATCATGGAGAAGTATTCCCTCACCGGTCGCCAGATCATCGTCTATTTGCGGGAGGTTCCGCCGGAAAAACCGGTTATCCTCCAATACAGGCTGATGGCCAGGTTCCCCATCAAAGCCAAAGCAGCCAAGTCCATCGCCTACGAATATTACGACCCCAGTGTGAGGGACGAAGCGGCGCCTCAGGAAATCCTCGTGAAAGCGAAATGACAAAAGGCAGGAGTTTATCCAAAAGTGACCGAGCTGCTGTGCCAGAGACAAGTTCTGCGGCCACTTTTGGCTTCTGGTGAGACGGGGAACAGGAAGGTCAGATACGACGGATGAGCCAGAGCTAACCGTCTTTCCATGTTCTCGCAGGTGGGCACCACGACCTGCCCCCGCCAAGCCGCTGAACAATGAGCTTCGAGGGTCGCAGGTTGGATGATACCCGTTTCTCCACGCCTATGGCCGGGTGTCTCTACTTCGCGCTCTCGTCCGTCTCCCAGATCGCAAAGCAGTTGTTCTCGGTATCGAGACAAACCGCAAAGTATCCGAAACCAGGAACCGCCATCTTAGGAAGGACGACTCTGCCGCCGAGCTTCTTAACCCTCACGGAGTAGTCCTCAACCGAGGGTACGGCGATATAGTTTCGATAGCCTGGATCGCGCGGCTGTCTCTTCATCATGCCGCCGTCAATCGCCTTTGCGTCCTTGTCTTTGGTTACAGAAATGACCCAATACTCCATTGGCCCCGGCATCTTGTCGAACTTCCAGCCAAAAAGCTCAGTATAGAACTTCTTTGCTCGCTCAACATCGTCAGCCAGAATCTCAAAGTGTACAATGGTGGGGATTACTCGCTTGGCCTGAACCTGTGTCGGTGATACCTCCGCCTGTCGGGATGGCGGCGTGTCCGGGCGATCCTGGCTGGGGCCCGGCGAGCCCATCCGGCGCCGTGTGAATCGTTCCCGAAGCTCCTGCATCTTTTTCCGAACCGCTTTTCTCTCGGCAACCTTATCGGCGAGATCCGCGTTATTCGCCACAATCGCTTTCTCGAGTGCCTCGTCGGCAGCCCCCTGAGCTTTCCAGAGAGCTTGTTGCTGTCTGCTCACCGTTTCGAAGGCCTTCCTTACCTCCTCGTCTTGCCTGGCCGCGGCGATGGCGTCGCGCAGCTCCCGGTTAAGGTCCCTCAGGCGCTGCGCGAGTTCTCTTGCCTCGCCCACCTGGGGCGGTTGCCTCCCCTCTCGTCCCGGTCGTCTGGCAGGACCTTCCCCCTCGGGAGCAGCGACCTGACAGAGGAAAGTCGTGAAAAGGATTGTCAACATCGGAGCAATCAGCTTCTTCATGGTTTGTCTCCCTCCATTGCCTGTACTTGTTGCGTTTGTGTCACCGAAACGGCTGCTTTCGGGTAGAGCCTGCGAGTCCGGCAGAGCGCCCGACGGTACATTCGTCACTTCCCCCCCTACGTTCCCGGTTTCAGCGCACGGCGAAACGAATCCCTGGACCCCGGCACGGCTGGCGTATTATTCATCAATTTCTGTTCCGTGTAAAGATGGTCGTTGACGTGCCCTCTGTTTCTTGACGGGAAGGCATCGGTATGGCATGTTATTCGTGAAGGGCCACCGGGAAGGTGGAATGTGCCCTCGGAGCGAGTTGCCTTGCAAGAAAGAGAGCGAAATATGCACAGAAGAAAGTCTTTCTCTGCGAACCGATTGGCGGTACTGATCGTGGCTGTTGTGGCGGTCGCGTTGCCAACCAGGGACTCTCTGGCCGTGGCAACCGTCACAGTCTCGCCTTCGACCTACACGCTGGGGGACGTGGCAACTCCCGTGGTTGTACAGGCGAACACCGCAGCGGCTGGAAACGAGCTGGTTTTTGACGTTTACATTGACATTGATGGCGACAAGAATCTCGACCCCGAAGACGGGCGCTTCATCAGCTTCGAAATCGCAGATGGCCAGGCACCTCACCTGGGCAACCCGGGTTTCTGGCACGACGAGGATGGCGTAGTCAATTCGTCCGTGAAGGCCACGCTCGTTGCAAATGGGGCGTGGTCGCCCTCCGGACATTTTATTGTGAAGGTCACCGATAAGAACCTCTCGAGTGCCAGTGCAAGTTTTACCGTGAACCAGAACAGCTCGTATCTCTGCATTGTCAGGGGTGAGGTGCAATTGGAGGGGGCTGCTGCCGCTGGAGGGTCTGTCGTTCAAATTATAGACGCGGTGACGGACAGGGAGGTTTCGTTCGCTGTGGCTGGCGCGGACGGGTCCCTTGAGCTGCGAGTGGAGTCGCCGGGAGAATACGGCATTATCGCCATGCGCCCTGATTCCGTAACGAAGTTTGAGGAGGGAAGCGCGGTGATGATTGAGGTATTGGAAGGGACGAACTCTCTTGCAGTCCCTCTGGTCCTTTTCCCGGGAAGCCGGACAATCTCAGGGAAAGTCTTCTGCTCAGAGACGGGGGAGGGCTTTCGCGGCTTGTTGGTCTTCGGTGAGGCTGAGAGCTTTTTTTCCTTAGGGGTTACAGACGACAGCGGGAATTACACTCTGAACGTCGTTGACGGTGCCTGGGAATGGATTTGCCCGGACCAGGACGTAGTATCGAGGCTCGGGTACGTCCCGCCGGAGGGTCGTTCTGTCACGGTGGCTGGAAGTGATGCGGAAGCCATGGACTTGGCATGCCAGCGGGCGACGACGTTGATCAAGGGAACGGTCAAGGACGCGGACACGCAGCAAGCGCTGCAAGGGTATCGGGTCCGCGGTAAGCTTTCCGATGGTGGGGTCGAGGAAGTGGAGGTGGGGGTTTATACCGGGGTGGACGGGGGCTACGCGATCGGGGTGGTGAAAGGCGATTGGGCGGTGAACGTTGACCGTGACAGCCTTATCGGCACAGGATACGCGAGACCACGGGACCGGCCTGTTACTGCGCCGGCATCGGGGACGGTTTCGGGAGTGGATTTCCTGCTGGAGAAAGCGGGGACAATCACGGGGCACGTCTTTAAGGGTGATGGCGAAACACCCGTAGAGGGGGCGGGCATTGATGCCCACGTGTTTGGTACGTGGGAGTTCGTTGCGTATGCGGAAACCTTATCTGATGGCAGTTACACGCTGTTGGTTCCCTCGGGTACATATATGGTTCGTGTCGGGGAGGTCGAGGGATGGCTCGATCAGTACTACCTTAACGCGCTTGTCTGCTCGGAATCTTCGCCGGTGGTCGTCTCCGCTCCGGGTGAGACCGGGGGAATTGATTTCGTTCTGCAGCGTGCTGCCACCATAAGCGGCTATGTTGGCCAGGCTGGCGGGACGGACCCAATCATCGGGGCACCGGTGACGGCTTCGGATGCCACAACCGGTAGCTGGGTCGCAAATGACGATACCGACAGCAATGGCGATTACTCGATCCGCGTCCCAAGCGGCAGCTATAAGGTCAGGGCAGACCCTTGTGGATGGGTCGGCGAATATTACCCCGGCACCTACGACTTCGACCTGGCTTCTGTGATTACGGTAACGGCTCCTGAGGAGAGAACCGGAATAAACTTCGCCCTGGCCCTGGCTACAGGAACAATTAAGGGGAACGTTTATCGGCAGGACGGTGTAACGCCAATCCCGGGGGCATGGGTTTCTGTCTACGATTATTCTAAGGGGTATTGGATGGGTAGGGTGCAAAGCAATGAGCGGGGTTTCTACACTCTTCTGGTTCCGCCGCGGACTTTCCGGGTTTGGGCGGAAGGGTGGCGCTGCGACGAGCAATTCTACGACCGAAAGTCGTCGTGGGAGGAGGCGACGCCCGTCGCGGTTACTGGTTCGCAGGTCATCGAGAACGTCAACTTCGCGCTCCGGTACACGCCTTTCACGGTGGGAGCTATGCGCTGGAGCACTGCGTGGGCGAGAGGGCTTGAGGTGCAATGGGAGCGCTGGTCGCAGGCTTCTTATCGCGTCTTCTGGAGCCCCGGGCCGCTCAGCGGCGGCATGACCTGGAGAGAAGTGCCGGATATCCAGCCCGACCTTCGTAAAGAAGGAGGGGTCATGATTTGGACCGATAAGGGGACTGCCCCCGGGATGACCGGCCGCCCCGGCGACCCAAATGTCCCGCAGAGATTTTACAGGGTGAAAGAGGAACCGATGTAAGCGCAAGACTCGCTGCTCGATGGTTGTGCTTCCCTGTGCAAAAAGTCATTGCCGGGGAGCTGAAGAACCTATCTGGGCGATGAGATTACTCCTCGCCCTCCGCGTTTTCCGCCGTTGATTGTTAGGTCTCCTTCCAACCGGATTCCCACCATGTTGCTCGGCGGAAAGCGATCCTATATACTTACTTCGTCTTTAACCTGTGCGGGCGAAAAATCGAGGACGCGGGCCATTGAGACGAAACCTGACAGAATTGTCCAGCAAAGAGTACGACCTCCTGGTCATCGGCGGAGGAATCAACGGCGTCTGCACCGCCTGGGATGCTGCGCTCCGAGGTCTCTCGGTGGCGCTGGTGGAGAAGGGGGACTTCGGCGGCGCGACCTCCTCGGCGACACTGCGAATCCTCCACGGCGGCTTGCGTTATTTGCAGAATCTTGACTTCAAGCGGATGCGCCGGTGCATCCGGGAGCGGACGACCCTTATGCGAATCGCCCCACACCTCGTCCACCCAATTCCTTTTCTGGTTCCCACATACGGACATGGAAAGGAAGGAATGGTGGGTCTGGCAGCGGCAACGCTCATCAACGACCTCATGGGCTACGACAGGAATCCTGCGGGGCAGGATGACCCGCAGAAGTTCATCCCCAGCGGCAGGCTCATTTCAAGATATAGAACTCTGCGAATCCTCCCCGGTCTTCACCGAGAGCGTCTCACCGGCGGGGCCATCTTCTACGATGCTCAGGTCTATAACTCGGAGCGTCTAACCCTTTCCTTTGCCCGCTCGGCTGCTGAAGCAGGAGCAGACCTTGCGAACTACGCAGAGGTCGTCGGCTTCGTGCTGGATGGTCGTCGTGTGAGGTGGACTAAGGTCAGGGATGTTCTCAAGGGAGAGGAGTTCGAGGTCCAGGCGAAAGTCATCGTCAACGCCACCGGCCCGTGGTCGGACATTGTCCTTGGATTTCTAAGGTATCGTCCGCCCGACCCCGCCTGCGGCGGGGTCATCCGCTACAAGGGAATTCAGGTTGTCGCCCCCCTTTTCTGCGAGAAGTACGCTTTTGCCATCCCCGGCCAGCAGAGGGAGGCCGATGTCCTCATCAGCCGCGGCAGGAGACCCCTTATTTTTATGCCGTGGCACGGCCGCTCCTTGATCGGCACATCCCCGCGTTCCCGCGGGGTGTACGTGGGCGACCCCGACGACTTCTCTGTCACCGAGCGAGATATCGAGCGGCTCATCGTGGAGATAAATGCGAGCTATCCCGGTGCCCGTCTCACGCGTCAGGACACATCTTTCTGGTATGGCGGATTGTGCCCGGTAACCGAGAAGAACGTCGAGGGAGACCGTTCCAGAGCCGCCCGCAAATCCGAAATCTGCGACCACTGGAAACGCGACCGCGTCCAGGGACTTGTAACCGCTCTCGGCGCGAATTATACGACATGCCGTTTCCTCGCGGAGAAGGTGGTTGATCTTATCTTCAGGAAGCTCGGATACCGCGAACCTCCGAGGAGCCTCAGCAGAAGCAGGCCGGTTTTCGGCGGGAAGATAGATGCCTTCAATGATTTCCTTGGGCGGGCTATCCGAGAAAAACCCGACCGCCTCAACGAAAAGACCATGCGACGCCTCGTCTATGACTACGGTTCAGAATATCCGCGGGTTCTCCGGTACGTTCGCGAAAATCGCGCATGGGGCGAGACCATTCCCGGAACCGACGAGGTGCTCAAGGCTGAGGTCGTCCACGCCGTCAGAGAGGAAATGGCGTGCCGACTCACGGATGTGGTCATGCGCCGCACTGACCTGGGCTGTCTCGGTCATCCGGGCGAGCCCGCGCTTCGCGCATGCGCGCAGATTATGGCAGCGGAATTGGGCTGGGATGAGTCTCGACGAGACGACCAGCTCAGCCACGCCAGAAAGCTCTTCGTGCCTGGCGAAGGTAGGTGAACTCATGGAACAAGGGACAGGAAGTATGATATGAAGCGAATCTGCTCTGGATTTTTCAGCCCGCTGCTTATTTTGTTCGTCCTCAAAACTGGGCCCGCGGCCAGACTCCACGGCCTGAAGAAGCTTCGCGAGGGACGCAGACCCAACCCGCAATGGTTTAGACAAGGAAGCGAAAAAATCCATATTGATGGCGAGGAGAAACCATCCGTCTGGGGGACGGGGACGGAGGACTTCTTCCTGTGCGCATGGCGGCTGGCGGAAGCGCCAGAAATTGACACGATATTCGCCGGGAAAGAATGTGCAGACGAAGTCTCAAAGGGCCTCGGAAGCGCAATCGCCCAAGAAGGACATGTGTGGACGAGCCGCCGGCAGACTCTATGTCAGCCCCATATTGAGCCTTGCGCTAAGAAAGCGATAGCTCGGCTCCTTTATTCCCGAGTTCGGGCGCGCAATCGTTTTGTCCGGACAACAGAATAGGAGGGATTGTGAATCCCGTTGGCCATGTCAAAATAATTGTTTCATGCCGTCGTGCGTGTCGGTGTGCTTTATTAGATAAGCAAGGACCGATAGGTGTTCTGATTCGCAGGTTCGGCCTCGCATTCCTGGACGGGATGACCGGATGACCCGGTGTTGGGCAGGTTTTGCGGTGTAGGCAGAAGCCGACGTGGCCTGGCCACTCGGCGTTGAAATCCTGGGCATCCTGTTCATCCCGTCAAAAGGAGCAACTCGATCTCCGACACGTGATCCCGGTTGTGAGCTCATGGACTAAGAGCCGGTGAGGCTCGCTGCCTATTCTCGAGAAAAAGGTCATGACACAATCGCTGTGGATCAGACGCTGGTCGGTTCTGTGGTCGGCAGGGTTTGCCGTTGGGGTGACCGTCTTCTTCGGGAGCTTCGCATATCGAGCATGGCGGGTCGCGGGGATGTCATCCGGCCAGAGGCTTGACCAGGCCGAGGCCATGCTTCGCTTCGTCGGTGACCAGCTCAGAAATCACCACGGCGTGCGGCAATTCGAGAGATTCCTTCCGGAAGCGAGCATTGTCGCCTACATGCTCTACGGCGAGGCGCTCATCAACCTCGGCGTCGCCAGGCCGCCCGACGTCATGAAGCGCATGTGGCTTTCAAGGGAAATCGAGTGGTGCCTCGAAAAACTTTCCGAGCCTTCGGTTCTTGAAAAGTTCCCCGATACCCAGGTCCCCGACGGTCTTTTTGTCCTCTCGCGGCGGACGCTTCTTCTGGCCGGACTGCATCTCATCAGCCGCGCCCCTCCCTGGCAATTGACCGAAGAATACCACGATAACTGCCAGATGATTGCGTCTGCGTTTGCGTCATCGCCGTACGGTCTTCTCAACTCTTTTCCGGGCTTCTGCTGGCCGGTTGACAACTTAGCTGGACTGCGATGCCTGCGGCTGCACGACGAGAAGTTCGGTTCCGACTACAGTTCGGTCGTAGAGAAGTGGAAGAAATGGGCAGAGGGAGCGTTTGACGCCAGCTATGGAACGCTCCCCTTCACCGCGGACTCGCAGACCGGCCAGCCGCTCGCTTCAACCCGCGGCTCCTCTCTCGCTTTGTGCCTCGTCGAGCTGAGGGATGTTGATGAGAACCTCTTCCGCGAACAATACCTCAGATTTCGGAACCACTTCGCCAATTCGTTTCTGGGTCTGCGGACCTTTCGCGAGTATCCAGAAGGCGCGAAGCCGCAGGCCGACATTGACACAGGCCCCGTCATCGGCGGCCATGGCATCCTTGCAACGGTACTGGGAATGGCAGCCGCCAAACTCGCCGGAGACCTCCCCACTTTCTCCGACCAGCTCGCGCTGGTCGAGACTATAGGCGTTCCGAGCACCAAAGACGGGATGAGGGTTTACCTGCGGGGCCGCGTGTTGATGCTCGATGCCCTGGCAGCTTATGCCATGTCAGCAGTCCCATGGACCCGAACATCGAGTGAGATCGGCCAGCTCTCCACCTCCCCGAACAGACCGCTCCTTCTCGTGGCGGTGCTGATGGCCTTTCCATTCCTGACCACTTTGACCACCGCCATTCGGTATGTGCGGGCCGTGCGAAGGCTTCGTCCATTATCGCTCTGGCATTCCAGAAGCCCTTCGTCGCAGGGAATCGCGCTATTCTGGTGTCAGGTAGTCCTGCTTCCGTCGCTCTTCTTTTCCGCGCTCCTCTTTCCCATCATCTGGGCAGCATTTGGAATCGTCGGGCGAGCCGCATCTCTCGGGCTTCGCCTCGTCATGCAGAGCCGCTCCCGTTAGCCTCACCGCAGCACAAACTTCTCCTTCGCTGCGGCTATCCCGGAGAGCGCGGACGTCTTCGTAAACGGCCGTCCGGCGTCGCCGAGAGATGGCTGCCGCGGAGAGACTACGGTAACTGCTCAACGCGGTAAAAGCGGCGCGCAGCTTCCGAAGCTGGGCCAAGGGGATGCTGGCCGCCGTCCGTCCAGGAGTTGAGACCTGTGTCTGAGGCCGGCAAGGTCTCCTCGGCCAATACCCAGTCGGACAGGTCCGGGGACGCCCACACGGCGTAGGCGCGGCCGGGCACGGCTATCCATTCGATGAGGGGGTTCTGGGGGGCACCGCAGGTCCGGGACACCGAGAATGGCATCGCGCGCAACGCGATCGCGTACACAACGTATTGTTCGCCCTCCTCCGCAACGTCGGCACCGACCAGCTCGACCGTCCAGGTACCCGGGAGGGGGTCCCCCAGCCAGTAATAGGCGTAGGTTTCCCCGTCACGGTACACAATGGCGGGCTCATCCCACCCCGTCTCCGGATCCACGGTTGCCCCGGTTGGCGTGTGCAGGATCACGTCAAGGTGGCTTCCGGACCACCGCGCAACGAACACCGCATCCGACACGTCGGCACCGATGGCGATCTCGCGCGACGACCTTCCAGAGGGCCCTAAAACCCCCGTGCTGGCCTCCAGAAAAGCGTAGGGCACCCCGTCAAGGAGCCCAGGGTGCCGCAGAGGCATCGTAGCTTCCCAGTACTTTGCCTCGCTCTCCGTCCAGCTGCAGCGCCACACGATCACGCTCCCGCCCCGGGTGACGGTCTCCCGGACGACCCACGCCGGCGCGACGTTTGGGGCTGTGAACCTATACCCCTCCGCCGTAATCAGGTCGCCCGCCCCCGGGACATACCCCCTCCCGAAATAGTAGAGGAAATATCTGATGAACGTCACGACGATGTTGAAGGGATACGGCAGTGGGATGTCAGGCTGCTCGGCGAGTTCCATACCCACCACCAATCCGTAAGCCCTCGCTGCCTCCTGCGTCACTGTCAACGTCTCCTGCAACAGCGCCTCACACTCGTACACAAGTCTCGGCTGGCTTTTGACGGGGACTCCGTCTACGAGCGCCTCGACCCCCTCAACGAAGGGCCCAACAGCTACGGGGGGGATCGCATCCACGGGGAACAAAAAGCGAAGATGTCCGCTGCCGTCAGTTTGCCCTTGGGAAACGCCCCGGAAGAAAATCTGCGCGCCCTCGACCGCCTCGTCGCCGCGCAGGACCTCGACGTGAATTGTCAGGGTCCCCGCGACGCCGTCCCACCAGCCCTCCCACTCCGGGATGAAGTGCCCGTCGGCCTGCTCCCCGCCTGTCCAGACCCTGACGACCAGTTCGTTCTGCCCATCCTTGACCCCCGTGCCCAGCACGTCGTAAGGGACCGAAGACGTCCTGAGGTACTTTATAGTCCCGTCGTATCGAGCGCTATACCTCCCCGACCAGGAGGTCTCCTGCCAAAGGTGGCCAGAATATGCCCGAAACACAGGGGAACCATAGTGAGGGCCACCGAATGGCATCAAGAAGACGCATGGGTCCTTCATGAGTCCGTCGGCTGGGAAACACGACGAGTGGTACTCGTTGACACAGCGCCAGTCCTCGGATCCCCAGCGGTTGGCACCCACGATATGCTCGAGGGTGAGACCGCCGGGATAAGTGAGATAGAGCTGCGGAACATAACCGTCGAGGATCTGTTGAACGTACCACCACTCGAAAGCTTGGGCCGGCGGGAGCCCCTCCGTCGAGAGATCCACCCTGTCGTGCACCAGATCGACCGATACCATGTCGCACATACACTGGACCAGCCCGGGGCTTGCCATAACCTGCATGTCGGCCTCCACCTCAAAGCTCGCGCCGTAGGCGGTCCCTGTGAAGCTGACCGACCCCTCCGCTCTATTCCTCCAGCTGACCACGACGGGGTCGTCTGTAAGGAGAGAGGCGGAAACGCAGTGACCAGCCTCGAAGAACCCGGGACCCGCGCCCAAGCTGCTGGTTTGCCTGTCGTAGCACCGGAAGGACCCGTCATCAGCCGTGGCCGTCCCCTCCCACGTATGGGATATACCCATCTTCAGGTTCCTGCTATCGATCCACCCCCTCAGATCGAACTCGGTCCTGTCAAATGTCACCTCAACGACTTTCGTCTGACAGGGCTCGAGCGTGACAGTGCGTTCCTGGGTCATCCCATTGAAGTGAACCCTGATGGTGTGCGTTCCCGGGCTGATGGGTATGGGCCTGTTGTGCGTCTCGGTGCTATTGGCACCGGGGCCAAGGTAATAATCTCCGTCGCATACGTCGACGCGGAACCCTGGAAAGGGATGATACTGGGGGCGTGGGTCAATACTCGCGATCTCGACCCCTTCCGGGTTATGGGCGTGGACGATCACATACGCCGTATCCGATTGTGGCTGACCAGCCAAGTCGCCTGGCGCAGACAGCGCCCACGCTGACGCAAGCAGTGCGATGATGAACGTGTGTGTGTTTCTCATTCTATCGGGCCCTCCCCCGACTGCTCGACTCTGCCTTACGAGCAGCGCTGACTCGCGCCACCCTTTGAAGGCGAAACCGCCGAATAATCAGAACGTCACTCCTTATGTTAGCGGCAAGCGCGCCATTTGTCAACAGCGTCGGCGCTCGTTCCGCAAGGCTCCCCAAGGCCCGACGCTCCGGCCGAGCGCCCCCTTCTTTGGCCCGCCGCGGCGGGGGGCCAGCCGGGCTCACCGCAGCGCGAATCTGTCTTTCGCCCCGGCTATCTCGTACAGCGCCGCGGTGCTCTTGAAAGGCTCTGCTCGGGCGCCAGAGATTGTCAGCTTGCTCGGAGCGAGGAGGCCAAGGGCGTCGGGGATGTCGAGGACTCGCAGGACATTGAGGAAATGGGGCCCTTGCATGTGGGTCCCTGGAGGCTCGACGAGGACGACCTCCGAAATCGCTGGCTCGAAGAGAGCCGCGTAGGCGGCGATGATGCCCGCCTGTCGCCTGCCCAGCACTTTCAAGGCGACATTTTTCTCTCCCTTTTCGCGCAGCGCCTTGTCGAGGGCGGAAGCCGTGACCCGAACGTCCCACACACGCCCGCTGTCCACTGTCCTTCCAATCAGTGCAAGGGAGCGCTCGACGTAGTTCGGGGGATTCTTTGTCGTCCATTTCGTTGGGCCGACGCCTCGGGGCATCAAGGTGAAGACGGGGTCATCATCGCCGACTATGTTCCTCGCCCATTCGGAAACCTTCTCGGCTTCCTCATCCGGATTGAGGACGATCAGCCAAAGGGTCCCCGAAAACCTCGCTGCGTGCGCGACATCGCACTTTACATACACAGGAGGCTCGGTGTAGATGGTCTTCTCTGCTCGCGCAGCGTCTATGCCCGGATAGCTCTCAGGCCACGCGCGGAAGCAATAGTCCTTGAGTCTCCTCAGCATCTCCTCTCTAAAGCGGGGAAAATCTTCCGCGGAGGGAAGCGGCACTTCGGCCTTCGGGACGAAAAGCTCGTCTAACTTAGTGTTAAGCTGGTCGGAAGGGATGTCGCTGTCCTCGGGAAAGACGCGAAGCTCTTCGAGTTTGAAGAGTTCCGGCTTCGGCTCGTCCGGATCGCTGTTGTCGCCCCTCAGATGGCGGTTCATGAAGCGATAGGCCATCAGCCTCAGCTCCAGCTTATCGGAATGGCCGCCGGGGGCAACGCAGATGTTGAAAGTGCCGCGTTCGCCTGCCCTCTGATGAAGGCTGTACAGCGATTCCAGCCGGTCTCGGATGCGCTGGTTTCCCGGCATCGGGAAGATGCCGTCCCAGTCGGAATTGGCGAAGAGGAGAGGACGCGGGGCGATAAGTGCGGCGATGCCCGTGAGCTCCCAGAGGTGGGTGTTGTAAAAGAACATGCAGTCGCAATGGCCGTTGATGACCTTGTCAATGACCTGAGTCTCGAGGTCGCTCAGTCCGCTGACCGGAACGGCGGCTTTTACTCGCTCGTCGGCGGCAGCAATCCAGAAGCTCGCAGCCCCTCCCCCGGAAATCCCCGTCACGCCGATTCGCTCCGGGTCAACCTCCGGTCGGCTCGTCAGGTAATCAATTGCCCGTATTCCATTCCAGCATTCGACACCTGCTGACGTGTAGCCCCTCGAATGCCACCACCATCGCCCGTATCGGTACGTGCCGTGATGGATTGCGCCCTTCGGCTCGCCGATCTCTCCCAGCATGAGGGTGTCTATGATGAAGCAGACATAGCCGTGCGTCGCGAACCAGATTCCGTGATGCTGATAGGCAGTTTTGTTGCCGTTCCTCCCCTTGTTCGAGTGCCCGCAGAGGTAGAGTATAGCCGGTAGCTTCCCCTCGATTTTTCGCGGCAGATATAGATTGCCGGTGACATACAGACCCGGCCTGCTCTGAAAGTGAAGCTTCTCGACTCTGAACTCCGGCCTTTCAAGCGTGCCAGTTATTGTCGCGTTCAGTGGTGTCTTTTCTGGCACGGGCCATAAGCCAAGCATGTAGAAATACTCCTCCTTCAGCCGGGGCCGAATCCTTTCCCAATCTTCCTTCGATTTCACACCCGCCAGGAAAGTCCCGGCGATTTTCCTCGTCTCCTGCGCCAGATATTCTTCCATGATGCGGTCGCCGGGCAGCGCCTCCCCTGCTGCTTTCACCCCAAACGCCAGTACAACGCTCGCTACCATGACGCCAAAAGTGATCGGTCTCATTGCGCGTCTCCTTGTGAGTTGAGATGCCATTAATTGCTCACCACCCCTTTATTGGTCTTTGCTTACCTAATCGTACGAAACGATTATTCTGACATGATTAACACGATCCACAATCCCGCCTATTCTGTTCTCGCGTCTAAGCAATCACGCGCGAAGTTAGAAATGAAGAGGCCGGGGATTGCTTTCTCAACGCAAGACTCAATAACGGGGGCAGCCTTAGCCGGCCCGTCCCTCAATATACCAAGAATTCACCTGCGGCTCAATGCAGTGATTGGGCGGGAACCAACCCCGCCAAGGCAGGGTGAACATCCCAGGGGGGCGTCTCAGGATTTGCTGGTAAAGACCCACAGCGGATTTGCGCGGCCCGCTAAGAGCCAATTGTTGTCTTCGCGGCTCGATGGCGGTGTGAATGCCCTCGTTCCCGACGCCGGAACGAAGAGGTCCCCTCGTCATGCAACGCTGGACGGCTTTTCGACCCTGTGAGAGCAACCGCTTGCAAACCGAGCCAAGGTCAGGTATAGTCACTCATGATGTTGGATTCGTCTTCAAACTGCATTCGGGAGGAACATGATGAATCGCCGTAAGTTCTTTCAAGTCAGCGCAGCCGGATTGGCTTTGTCGGCTGTTGGCAGCTATCTCGCCGAGGTCGAGGAGCGAAAGGCGAAGCGAGTCGGCCTGATCGGCTGCGGCTGGTATGGGAAAGGCGCCCTGTTCCGTCTGCTTCAGGTGGCGCCGGTCGAGGTGGTAGCGCTGTGCGACGTGGACAAGAGGATGCTGGCGGAGGCCGCCGAGATGGTGGCCGCGCGCCAGGCGTCGAAGAAGAAGCCCCGGACCTACAGTGACTACCGCGAGATGCTCAAGCAGGAAGAGTTCGACATCGTGCAGGTCTCCACGCCGGACCACTGGCATGCCCTGGCGATGATCGCCGCTGTCCAGGCCGGCGCCGATGTCTACGTCGAGAAGCCCATCAGCGTGGATGTGGTGGAGGGGCAAGCCATGCTTGCTGCGGCTCGCAAGCACAAGAGAGTCGTGCAGGTGGGCACCCAGCGGCGCAGCACGCCGCACGTCATAGAGGCCCGCGACACAATCATCCGGGAAGGTAGGCTCGGCAAGATTGGGCTGGTAGAGGTTTACTGCTATTACCACATGCGCGCTCGCGGAGTTCCCGCCGACACTGATCCACCCGAGTACCTCAATTACGAAATGTGGACGGGGCCAGCCCCGATGCGACCATACAACTCACTTGTGCACCCCCGAAGCTGGCGGGCATTTATGGAATACGGCAACGGCATCGTGGGCGACATGTGCATCCACATGCTCGACATGGTCCGCTGGATGCTTGGCCTGGGCTGGCCCAAGCGGATTGGCTCCTGCGGCGGCATCCTCGTCGAGAAGGGCAGCAAGGCCAATATCTCCGACACGCAGACCGCCACCTTCGACTTTGGCGACCTCGCGGTCGTCTGGCAGCATCGCACCTGGGGTCATTCGCCCGATCCGAAATATCCCTGGGGAGCGACGTTCTACGGCGATAGGGGAACTTTGAAGGTGAGTGTGTTTAGTTACGATTTCGTCCCGGAGGGCAAGGGTCAGCCGATTCACCGCGACGTGACGTACGAGTTCGAGCAGTACCCCGAGGACAGAACGGAAAAAGACCTGGAACGTCACGTCGCCCCGGCGCTTCGCCGTCACTGGCAGAACTTCCTGGCGGCGATTAACGCACGCGGCAAGCCGGTGGCCGACATCGAAGAAGGCTACATCTCGAGCGCGAGTTGCATCTTAGCGAATGTCGCGATGCAACTCGGCCGGACGCTGACCTGGGACGCAAAGAACGGGCGGGTCGTAGGCGACGAGGAGGCGAACCGTCTGTTGCCTCGGCCGTATCGTCCACCCTGGGTCCATCCTGAACCTGAAACCGTTTGAACCAGGCCGTAGCTGTCTGTCGACTCCGAAATATGCGGTTGGCTGTACCGCTTTTGGGCAGAAGGATGTCGGCCAATCGCTTCAAGAAGGGCCGCGCCCAATAATGCCGGAAATGCGCGGTCCGCGGTATCGCGAGACAGAGTCGGGTGTGCAGAAAACGCTGCGGCCGCGCACCAGCTACTGCTGCGCCCTTTACTTCGTCCAGTCGCTACGAGTATTTATCTAACAGACATAGCTTCCAGAATTGGCTTCGGTTCACGGGTTACTACAACACTCCTCCCATCAACAGGTTGAATCTTGAATTCAGTTGTTTTCAAGAGCCGTCGAATAGCGGAATGAGCCAACTGATGAAAATCCGAACTTGACTTTTGATGGCGGCGCTGGTCGAGTCGGCATTTCCCCCGGCGACTTCGGCTGACCCTTTGAAGAAAGACGGATAACGCTGTGAATATCGTACGAATCCGGCTGCTGTTAGCGAACTTCCATCATCCCCGGGCAGCAAAACGTCCCAAGGCATAAGCGATTGCGCCTGAGAGGATTCGAGCCGGATTACCAGACCTCAAGGAACCCGTTGCTCTTCCTGTCTATCCTGGCAGGATTCTGTCCCAGTTCCTTCATCAGGGCTTCGACGGCGTCGAGAACGCAATGGTGGACGACGGTCACGTAGGCGACGAGGTCCTGATGCTTGAGGATGTTTGCTCCGCCGGGGATGGCTGTTCTCTCACCGGTTACCTTTCCAGAAATCAAAGCCTTCAAGAAGCCCGCGTCGACGGTCTGAAAGGGGCAAAGATCCAAATGGATCCCGTAGTCCCTTGCCCCCATGTGCATCTTATAATCCTTGAAGGCGTCCTGGGTGACGCAGAGGAAATCCCGCCTGACCCGCTGGATCCAGGTCGAGCTTTTGACAACCTCGGCCTGGAAGCGTGCAGCTTGGGGAGCATCTACCGGCACGCTCATGCGGATGGAGCATGGCTGAGTATCGTTTCCGGTTTCTGGCTGAGGGGAGGGTCGAAGATAGGGCTGCTGGCCGTCTCGCCGTTCGAGAAGAAGCTATCGGTTCTTATGCTGATGAGCAGGGACGGGTCCGACGGACAGGTCCCCTCGCTCAAGAAGCGACCGACCGCGGCGTCAACGCACTCCGCCGACCACGCCGTCGTCCGGTAAAGATGATGAACGGCGAGCTTTTCTCCCCCCGCCGCGTACGGCGGAATTTTCTCCAAAAATCAGTTGATGTTGCAGGCGGTTTGGCGCAGAATTCTTTGTGCTGGGTCACGAGTGTCGCCGGGAACAGTCTTCTGTTCTCGCAAACGCTGGAAAATCCCCGAGCACTCCATGGTTTTTCCATTCCGGACTCTTCGTTTTCCTTTCCACCGCTGGCGGCCACGAGTGTTTGAGGCAGGCAGCCTTGCTCGTGCGCATTGCCTGCTCCTCGGGAGTTCACCTCTCGGGTTTCCGCATGAGTACCTTACGGAACTGTCCTGAACAGTCAACAAAGGAGGGCCTATGAAAAACGCAGTTGTGCTTCTTCTTGCAGGCACGTTGGTGGTGCCATCAGGCTTCGCGGCCAGTGCCCTTTTGCGGCTCGAAAGGGCGCCCAGCCCCGCCGGTATCTGGGAAGAGGTCCCGGCAAACACCCTTCCTATCACGGAGGATGGCGCCTTCCTGGACAACAACGACTCCCCCACGGGCTTCTACCGGATGAGCATCGAGGACGTCTCGGAGGGTTTCCCCGAGTTGAACATTCCTCTGGATGAGGTCCCGGCAGCGGCAAAGTCGTACGCTCAGGGGCTCCTCGATAGCATGCGAGGCATGGATGGCGACAACGGCTGGGAGGGAGCCCAACTTGGCCCGATTGTTTTTCCAATCTACGATCCAGTCGTGGGCCCCGATCAGCCGGCTTACCTGGAATTCAAGGTTCAATTCCCGGATCCTCGACCGGCTCCCGGTCCGTTAGCCGCGCGAACCTCGGGAGAGTCTCCCGCGCCTCTCGTTGGGAACGTTCTGGGCCCCCATGACGATCCTGCGCGGATGGTGTCGTACGACGGTGTGGTATCCTTCTTGACCGACACCTGGCACACCGCCGCGCCGATTCATCGAGACATCAACCAGGGGTTTATTCTCGTCTCGTTGACAAGGGATGATGACCCGATCCTCGACTACGCGACCATTACGGTCACAAATACCGAGCGCCTCCGATGGCTGGCCAGGTCCTCGGCGGTCAAGGTATTCCGTTACGGGGACAGTCTTCTGACGGCGGAGAACCAGAAAGGGGAACTCGTAGCGTACATCGGCGTCCCGCCGACGTATTTCCCGGACGAGATCCTCGAATACTGCGACCAAGAGTTTGAGGGGTACGAAGACCCTCAAGGCGGTAAGCATCCTGAGCCGCTGCCCTTCGAGGGCAAACCTTACAACTCCTATGAGGAGTTCAAGAACGACTGGATGCATTCGCAGCGATTTCAGCTCGCTCGGGAACGCCGCCGGCAGGAAGCCAGCATTCTCTGGGACATCTACACGGGTGCCCTTGATAAGAAAGCCGTCTACGTGGCTCTGGATCAGCAAACCCTCCTGTTCCCGGAGCAGCAGGTGAAGAGTTTCACGCTCGGCGACCCGACACTGGCTTCTGTCGAGATTCCCAGACTCGGCGTCCTGGTCACCGGCAAGAAAATCGGGACTACGACCTATCAGGTCCTCTTCGGAGATGGGGCAACACGGGACGGTTACTTCGCGGTTGTGGAGAAACTCGGGTCGCCCGAGCAGCCCCTCTCTGCGGAGCAACCCACGGGGTGGACCTCCTGGACAGAATACTACGCGGGCAACTGGGACCAGCAGAGACGGTATACGCAGGAGTGGGGAGAGAGTTGCTATAGCGGCTGCGGACCCACCGCGTGGGCGATGCTGTATGGCTGGTTCGACTACACCGGAGCGGCAACGAATCTCATCGCAGGGACGGCGCCCCTGTATAACAACGACGCTGTCAGAGATTGCATCTGGTACGTGGTGGACCGCGTCGGCACCTACTGCGTTGGCGACCAGGGAGCCACGAATCCCTGGAACATGTATAAAGGCTACAAATGGGCCGAGTACCGGGGGCACAGTTACTCGGTCTCCTACACCTGGTCCGTCCCGTGCTTCTACTCGAGCGGCGCCCGGAATAAGGCGAGAGACTCGATCAAAAACGACGGAAGGCCAACCATCATCGGCATCGGCTGCACTTCGGCCCACTATCCCGTGGCGTACGGATACAAGTACCGCGAGTATAAAGTCTTGGGTGTCGTCTGGGATACCGAGCGCAAATTCAAATGCAACATGGGCTGGGGCGGCAGCAGCCCTCAGTGGAAAAACGGCAAAGTCTGGTACGGCCAGAGGAATAACTTCTGGTGAGATGTCTCCCTAAACGGTACAGGAGGCCCCGCAACAAACCGAGCCACCGCCTGTCGGGCGCCGAAGAAGCACCTTATCCGCCTGCTAAGCGCCTTTCGAGCTGCGCCGATGGAGTTCTTGCTGGTACGGCCCGGGCAACAGGCGGTACAGGGTTTCCATTTCCTTCCTGTCCATCGCGCAGAACGCGTCGCTACCTAAGCCCAACAGAAAACAAATGGCAATTTCGGCAAATGCCCGTTTCGCGAATTCGTGCCATAACTCCAGCGACTGGGGATTGAAGCGGGGAACGTTATCGGTACAGGACTGCAAGTCATAGCGTCCAAGAACAGCCCCATGCGTGAATGCAGATAGTTCCCCGTAGAGAGCCCCTAACCGGTTGCGTAGCCCAAGCGACTTGTCTGCCTTTTGGAACTCCGAACGCTCGAATAGACGCGCGATAAGAACTCGGCCAAACGGCCCCTCTCGCTTGCCCTGCTTCCATTCCTCATACTCAACCCGGTCGTGCTGGACAAAGCCAAAATATATGCCGGTTAGGCGAATCTCCAGCCAATTCCGCAGGCAGAGAATGGCTTGCCGGTAATACCCTCCGAGGAGGAGATAGATTGACGCCCGCAGGTCGGAAGGAAAGTCAATGGAGTAGATCTCAGCGACGGGATGGTTGGGCCCACGAGAAGAGAAAACCGAGAAATTCATCGCCTCTTCAAGATGCACGAAATCCACAGCCTTCTCGATGACATCGAGCCCTTCTTCGATGGTCAATTGCCCGACATTCTCGTCCTTGAAAAAATCGCTGAAGCCCAAGTCCAACGCGTAAAGTACCTTTCCTGTCCTCTCTTTTTTCGACATGCTTTTTCTCCTGCACCCTCAGACGCTGCTTTCGCAGCGATAGGGCGCGCGGGTCGGGGCCTTTCGCGGCCACGGTGATGATCTCTGCGACCAGCACGCCTCCGGGGAAACCACATGAGGAACGAGGCTCGCAGTCTGAAGGTGCAAAGGTGAGCTTCTTAGAAGCACGGCTCCACCCCAACCCCTGCCCGCCCCTTGCTGAAACGGCACAAGAACCCTTCTTATGATTCCGGTTCTTATCTCGAAGGGATAACCTTCTCTTCTTTCTCTTCTCGGCTCGGCAGGGTCAATTTGGCAACCGCTTCCCGACGGTGCTTTGGGTCGGTGTGGAGGTAGATAGCCGTTGTTGTGATGCTCGAGTGTCCCATCAGGTCTCTCACGGTCTGGATATCCACGCCCTGCATTATAAGGCGGCCGCCGTAAGTGTGGCGGAGGACATGGGGCGTGATTCGGTTGGCAAGGCCGGCTTTCTTTGCCCCTCTCACCAGTCAAGTCATAAGTGATTGCGCCTGAGAGGATTCGAACCTCCGACAGCGGGATTAGGAATCCCGTGCTCTGTCCTACTGAGCTACAGGCGCATTTTGGGTGGCTGCGAGTATCCCTGAATCGCCCGCATTGGTTGTCGTTGACGTGAAACCACCGCGGCGCAGCCACGGAAGGGTTACCGCAACCAGGTCAATAGTACATTGTGAACAAGCTGCGCTTCAAGGTTTCTTTTGCCTTCCTGAGAGAGCGGGAGGGATCCTGCCCGGGCAGCTCTTCCACACATTTCACCACCGCCTTATGGCGCCGCAAAAATGCTCGTGCGAGTGGCCGAAGCGGGATGAGGCGCACATGACCACCGAGTAGCATCCAAAAAGGCGGAGGGTCTCGAGAAACCAGCCGATGGCAAAGTCGTGCGTGCTGCTCCCTCCGGAAAACGGCGTGGTATTTATCGCGACGGAGAAATCTCAAATGCCACGGCGTCGTGCGGCTTCAGCTGTATCGTTCGCCGAAACGTTCTTTCCTCCGGTGTTGTTTCCCCCGGTCCGGATTCGGTTCGCGGAGTGACCAGAAGGGACGGCGAGCGGTCCAGCCGGTACTGGTCAGCGTCGAATTCGAGTTGGGCGGTTTGAGCCGAATCGCTGACGTTGACGAAAATCAGTGCGACCCTTCCGTCTGTCGCACGCCAGGCTCCGGAAAGAATTGCCGGCGTGGTGACCAGCCGCTTCCCACCCCATTGCCAGTCCGCTGTCACGGAAGGAATGTCTCCTTTCAGGACGGGCGGACGTGCCATCTCTCCCTTTGCCAGATAATCCCGCAGGGCGTACCTGAGCCTGGCCATGCGTCTCATAAATGCCGCCGACTCTGCGTCGGAAAGCACCTGCGGACTTATCCAGCCCAACTGTTCCCCGAAGACCAGCGCCTGCCCGGTCTTCATCCGCATCGCCAGTCCCTTCCAGGAATCCCCCTGATAGGCTCGCGAAAAGAGCTGAATCTTCCCGCCATAGACAGCGGCGAATAGAGGTATCTGGTCCTGGTACTGAAAATGCCATGTCAGGTAACCATCGAACAGGTGAACGTAAGGCTCGGCGTTGCATTCGGTGGTGAGGGCCTTATCAGGGTAAAGCTGCGAGAGGTTGTTTTGAAGCTTGGTGAGCATTGGCCAGTAACCGTCGGTATTCCACCAGTGGCCGCCTGCCAGGAGATGTCCGTGCGTGCGATCGAAGCACAGACAAGGTGTCGCCGCCGCGACCTGGTCAATGTAAACGGCATCAACGCCTACCTCCGGGCTGACGAGCCGCAAGACGAGGTCCTGAACCGTCCTCTGCCATAGCTTGGTCGTCGGGCACATCGGGCTCAACTTCTCACCCGAGCCATATACCTCAATATAGGGCTGCCCTTTCTCATCTTTGGTGCAGAAGCGGATTGCATTGTTCTTGAAATCGTCGAGGTCGGTGTCCCACAGCCGCCCGTTGATATAAGGCATCACCCGCACTCCAGCCTCCTGAAGAGCCCTGACGCCTTCCGGGAAACCTTTTTTGTAGGGAAAATAATGCGGGTAATCGTTGTCGAAGGGGATGACGTGCCAGTTGTACCAGTGCAGTGCCGTCGGGACTCCCATATATTCGGCAAATCTCTTCACTGGCTCCACAACCTGCCTGGGGCTTCCGCCGGTTTGGGCCCAAACGGCGATGTCCTGAAACCAGGGCGGGGTATTGCCCCCCACCCGGGCCTCCCTCTCCGGCCCCCATGTCGGTTGGTTCACCGCCCAGCCTTTATAAATTTGTGCCGCGTCGAACCAATCGCCCTTGAAAAGCTGGATGACCGCACCTTGTCCCGGAAGCGACCAGTCGTTCCCCGGCACTCCGGAATCCGGGGCCGGCCAGGCAATTGTCATCTCGATAGAGGAGCCGTCGCTCGCCCTGACCGTGAAATCCTTCGTGCTGGCGAACGGGTCATGGATGCCTACGTAAAGACCGTAGTCGGCGTCGTAGTGAGCGAAGAACTGCATCGAACACCATCCGCCCGGATAGCGGCCGGAGAATTCCGCCCTGGTCTTGAGGGGAGCGCGGCGGAGTCCCCCTGAACCGTGCGGGACAACCAGGAAATCGTCATCTCCCGATTCTCCAATCTGCCCAAGCGAAATGTGCGGAAAGACGATGTTCCTGATGCTCCAAGTCGTGGAGGGATTATCCACGTCCATACGCCACGACGCCTCTTGGCCAGCAAGGAAGACAAAGCATCTGACTCGCAAGCCGCCCAAGCCCTCGGCTCGCGCCCCACGCCATTCCATTTTTATAGAGTGATCGAGCCCCGCCGAAGGCGGGGTTGTCTTCGCACGGGGGTCCTCCGCGCGAAATTCGTCGAGACCGTCGGCGCTGTTCAACTCCTGGCTCTTTCCATTCGAGTCAGCGAGCATGAGCGACCAAAAGGGCATCGGTTTCCCCGAGAGGAGCTCACGCTCCGCGTGGAGGTCGAAGAAGCTTTCCAGAGCGATTCCTCGTTTTGTCGCTGCGAATGCCAGCCCGATGGTTTCGTTATCGAGCATTCGCACTCCTTCCCATCGCCCTTCCTCAAACCAAGGCACGGCCTGCGACGCGTCTTTCTCGGCCTGCGCAGTGTCGAGCAAACGATCGGCCGCCTTGGCCGCTTCCTCTGCCCACTCCGTTTTCTTTGCCATGCGCGAGAGGCTCTGCGCGACCCATTTGAATCTTGCACGTCGTGTGCCTCCCGGCATTTTGGCTATCCGACGTTCGATTTGCTGGAGTCTGTGTTGCACAGCCGATTCGGCCGTGGGGGCGCCCGGTCTCGGTTCTTCAGAGCCTGCCAGACCAGGACTCTTCCCCGCGGCCGCAAGGCCAGCCGAAGTTGTTGAAAAGAACCAGAGAATTAAAAGAACCAAACCGATCTGAGTCTTCATGAGCAAGGTCCTTTCCTCAAATGCGTTCGCCTGCTGCCCGTGGGCTTCCTTAAGGTATGGAGCGTTTTTCCATGCATTCCTTTGCGAGCTTGACCGGAACCCTGAGCCCCCCGTGCACCATGGCCCAAAACACATCCCGCTCCATGCCGGCCTTATTTGCGTTCCCCCGGAGACTCACACCCTGCGGGTTCCGCCTGGGACATGCCAGATCGCCGAATCACCTCGCAGTCTCAAAGAAACCTTCATCCCTCCCTCTTTGCCGGAGCCAGGCTGCATTCCTGACCCGGATTTCTCATCTCCGCCACCGCCTTCCCACGTATCCTGGATGAAATTCTGCCATTTCTTGCAACAAGGCCCGAGTTGTTATTCGCGCCTTGCGGCCTGCTCTCCACAATCTGCGGCGGATGCCCTGCGAATCTTCTCTGCCCGGGCCGGGCGCCGTCTAATGATAGTCTTCCTTGCCCCAGGTTTCCAAGTGGGCGTTTTCGGTGTTCACAAGGTCAGAGCGATGCGGGCCATCCGGTGAATCCTGCGAGGGCGAAGAGCCACCGCACACCGGCGGAAGTGGCCAGGAAACCATGGCTTTCCACCGTGTCTCTCTCGGCGATTTTCCTCCTGGGAATTTCGTCGTCGCATCGTTCAAGCAGAGAGCGCATCGGCTCAAACCGCGTGCGCGCGATCCGGGCTTTTCGCGTTGTTCGACGCACACGTCGGTTCAAAACACGCCGGCGAGCGAGACACGGCTTTTCGTAAACTTTTTCCGGTTGACAGCCATGATTTGTCGGGTTAAATTCGCCCCTCAAACGACGTTGGTTGGGAAGGTTCTTTCGGCTGGCTAAGGCGTTTGGCAGGAGAAGCATTCCGGCCGACCGGGGCGTGCCGGAGACGCAGTTGAGGATCAGCCGCAGACTCGTTTAAGGTTGGCTCCGCCTAATTGGCAGGAGGATTTGGGAAATTCCGATTGATTGCCAACGCAGGGGATGCTATTATGAAAAACGGGGTGTACGTAAAACGTATCGTGCCTTGTGCAAAGCACGGGGATAGCTGTGGCCGCCCCAAAAGGCGGCCCGAGGAATATGTGTGCGCTCCTTCGCCAACGAACCGAAGGGGCGCCCCAACCGAAAGAAAGATGGTGAGAAATGCTTGAGCATCTGCCGTGGATGATCGCAGGGGTGGTCGTGGGACTTTTCGTGGGGTACGCCTTTGGCAAATACAAAGGCGCAAGCGAGGTATCGGAAGGGCTCGACCTCGAAGAGGAGATTTCCGAAGCGAAGGGAGGGAAACCGGAGCGTGTCGTTTCTCCGCCGGATGCAGAGTCTTCTCAGATGGTATTTATCAGGCGCGGAGGAAGGCACTATCACAGGGAAGTGTGTCCCCATTTGCGGCGCCGGGGCCAACCCTTGACCAAAGCAGCCGCCATTAAGAACGGCTTCCGGCGGTGTCCGAGCTGCCGGCCGTGACATTTTGTTCTCGACGCCGGGCGGACAGCGGGGCGCTGCTCTTTTCGTCGGTCATGACGGACCGAGCCGTGCACGTCTCGATGGAAAACTATCTGCGGTGATTTAGTATTCTCCGTACCTAAGCCCGCTTTCGATGTACTGGAGATAGTTTTCCTCCGTTTTCTTTGAGAGAGGGACATTTATCGGCGCAGCCGTCGGCATCAGCACAAATCCGCCGCCATCCTTGGCTTCGTTCATCGCCTTTCTCACGAGGGCATTTATTCGCTGGCGGCTTGAATGCTCAAGCTCCCTCAGCTCGATGTTTCCGAAAAGGCACAGCCTCTGCCCATGTTTCTTCTTGACCTCGCCCATTTCGATATCCCCATCCGGCGGAGGCTCGATGGGGTCAAGCCCCTCCGCGCCGGCCTCGACAACCTGGTCGAGGATTCTGGCTATTTTTCCGTGGCAATGCACCCTCGCAAACCCGCCAGCCTCCTTGAGCGCGCTGCATATCCCTTTCAGATAACCAGCTACGTACCTGCCAAAATGCTCTGGCGAAAGATAAGGGGGCGTGGCATATTCCGGTCCACATATGCGGAAAATCGCGTCGCTGACATCGTGCTGCAAGATTTTCTTCAGGCAATACATCTGCCTTTCGTGAATCACGTCCAAGAAATACCTCATCCGTTTTTCCTCTGAGATAGCGTAGACCAGAAACTGCCCCATCTCGAAAAGCTCCGCCGCGATGCAAACTGGGTCGTCCAGGGAAATCATCATTACTCCGTTTTCACCGAGAGCCTCTCGTTCGGCGAGAAAATGGCTCATATCGAGCTGCGGCGGCTGGTGGGGAATCGCCATGTAGCGGTCAATGTCGTCAATATCCTTAAGAAGGTGTTCGATTGCCCAGCGAGTGTGGAGGTCATCGTCCTGGCGGTAAAGAGACGTCAGGTCTCCTTTCTTCGTGTGGTAGGTGGTGCGAGTGAAAGTGCTCTTTCCTTCCCGCCACGTCCTGATTTCCATTCCGGGCACAGGCGCGCTTTTCCACTCCGGCTGGAGCATGTAGACGCAGTCTGTCCTCTGGCGAATCACTTCCATGAGTCGAGAGTAGGATGGCTCGTTGTTCTCCCAGGCATCTCTGTTCCAGCCGACAACCTCATACGTTGAAATCGGCACACGGTCGGTCGGCTCATGTCGGAGACACCTGAGAAGCCTTTCCCTGGATGAAAGGTGTAGCATGCGCCGCTCCTTGGCTTCGAGAGGGGACATCAACCTACCGGCTCGTGCCTCCCGAGGACAAAGGGGAGTCCGGCGCCGGCGATTTACAGTCCTGTTTCTAATCTGTTTTATGGAAGCTCGCAGGCGCGGTAGAAACGGTGCCTCACTGAGTCGTCTGTGGGCGACGTGCCCGTCTCCGTCCCGTCGTCCGTGAGGAGGATGAACGGCTCCTCCGCCACAATCGGCTGCCCCAGAGGAAGCCACCGCATCCCGTTCCCCGGCAGATCATTGCTGTATTCCACCTGGTAGCTCCGCCCTGGAGTTGAATGGAAGGAGAGCGTCAACCCCTCTCCGAAGCCGATGTACCCCCACGGCCGCCTTATTTGCACCATGTCGAACACTTCCCCATTCGGCCGCGTTGCCGAGAAGGTGGCCTGCCACATCCCGTTGCCCAGCGGTTCGATTTCCGCGCAGATGAAACTGAACGAGGAGTTGTCGAAAGCCTTCGTGTAGTGCGTCTCGTTGACGTCATCCCACATCCATGACCCGGGGCTGTCCCACCCGGGCTCTCTGCTGTAGGTGGACGCTCCGCCCGCCCCCTCCACAAAGTAGAGAAGCCGATATCCGTCAACGTACGTCTCGCAACGCTCGTAAAAATGGTCGTGTGAGCTGAAGACCGCGTCCACCCCGTATTCGCGGAACAGCGGGTCGAGAAACCTCAATTTGTAGCTGTAGTATTTCCCCCACGGCCCGGAGCTGTAGGGAGAGGAGTGAATGGAAACGAACGTGAAGGGGCACTGTTCCCTCGCAGCCTTCAACTGGTTGACCAACCACTCGTGCTGTGGACTTCCGGGGTGGATTTCGGGGGCGCCCTCCGCCGGACCGCAGTGCACATCGTAGGCCGGGTCGGAGTCCTTGTTGACGTCAAGGACAATGAAGAAAATCGGGCCGTATCGAAAAGAATAAAACCTCTCGCTCCATTCCGGGTGCTCTCCTTCCAGGCCGTTCGGCGGAAGTACGAAATAGGATTGGTACGGCAGGATCGCCTCGTTTTTGTACTGCCCTGATGTGGACATGTATTCGTGATTTCCTATCACAGGATAGAACGGAGCATTTCCGGTCAGGCTCGCCTCGCCGTCCGGAGGCGTGACCGTCGCCCAGAACAGACCCCAGTGGTAGGCGGAATCCCCTCGGGAGACCAAGTCCCCCGTGTGAACCACGAACTGCGGGTCAAGTCCCCGGATCGCTTCCGCCACGCTCCGATGCCCCCTATCCGCCTCGTCCCTCTCTCGTGAATCGCCATAGACCGCAAAGATGATCCGCCCCTCTCCCTCCGGGGCCGTTCTGAATCCCGCCGTGAAAAAGGTTCCTTCGCCCTCGGACGGAATTCTCACGCGGTAACGGTAGGCTGTCCAGGGCTGCAAGTTTTCGAGGCGGACTTCGTGTCGCTGGTCGCTGGCGACGGTGAGGATGAAGCTGCTCTGGCTTCCTTCCACCCAGTATTCGACGGTTCCATCGCTTGGCACATCGCTTTCCCAGCAGACGATGATGGAGCTTTCCGTCACGCTCTGAAGATACGGGCCTACTGAGAAAGAAGGCACAGCACAACCGGCGAAAGAAAAGCAACCGCACGCCACGACCGATGCCGCGAGCACTCCGTGCGCTTGCCGCCAGAACCCTCCAGCGAGAGCTACCGCCCGGCTCAATAAGCTCAGCAGCATTCTGTTACGACACCTCCCCGGCATCGTTGAGCGGCGCTTGCTATCGCGCCGCGTCTTGTCCATCCAGATGACTTTCCCGGCGAAGCGCATCACTTCGCCCATCTGTGCTGTCTCGCCTGCCCCGCCATTCAGAAATAATTATAACCCGATCTGACCGTGACGTGGGAGCTTTTCTCTGCCTCGCAGCCCTTGAGGCAGCGGCCGATGCTAAACCAACAACGGACCGGTAGCTGATAGGAGCCATACCATCCTCCGACTGGTTGCGTGCCGTCCCGGTGACTCGAGCAAAATTGTCAGAAAAATATGTTGACAGGCGAGAAGGCGTTTTATAGAAAGTCAACAAAACCGAAACTAATCCTTTTAATTTAGCTCTGAGAAGCTAAAAAGGGATTGACCAATGTTAAGGTCGGGACGTTCCAAAGTCATTTCTCTCCACGCGAAAGCGGGAGAGATTTTTTTATATCAAGGAGACGGCTGTGACTCAGGCAAAGACTCAGGCGACTCTCGTTGACGGGACGAGCCTCAACCGGATGATAACGCGAATCTCGCACGAGGTTGCGGAAAAGGTAGCTGACCTTGACAACCTTGCCCTCATAGGGATCTGGACGAGGGGGGTGCATCTTGCAAGGCGAATTGCTCAGACCATTCTCCACGTGGCATCGGCGGACATCCCGGTCGGCTCGCTCGACATAAGCTTTTATCGCGACGATGTGTTTGGGAAGGTTGACCAGCCCGTCGTGAAGAGCACGGACATCCCATTCGACGTCAACGATAGAACCGTGGTCATCGTGGACGACGTGTTGTTCACCGGGCGAACGGTCAGGGCCGCCATGGATGCCATCATGGACTACGGCCGCCCTAAGCGAATCATGCTGGCAGTTCTGATTGACCGCGGACACCGAGAACTTCCGATCCGAGCTGACATCGTCGGAAAGAACATCCCCACGCGAGAGGACGAAATGGTCAGAGTACACATGAAAGAAGTTGACGGAAAAGATGAAGCTATCCTTTACACCCCTGTCTGCAAAGAAGCAGAAAACGCCGACAATTCCGCGAAGAGATGAGGTAGCGTGCTATGGTTCGAGAAACCGTCACCTGGACGAAGAAACACCTCCTCGGTATCGAGGGCCTGACCACCGATGAGCTTCAGCTCATTCTTGACACTGCCGAATCGTTCCGCGAGGTGTCAACAAGACGAATAAAGAAGGTGCCGTCCCTTCGTGGGAAAACCGTCGTTAACTTGTTCTACGAAGCCAGCACGCGCACCCGGACTTCCTTCGAGGTAGCCGCCAAAAGGCTCAGCGCAGATGTCCTCAACATTTCCCCTTCCACCAGCAGCGTCGTAAAAGGCGAGACTCTCCTGGATACTGTCCGCAACTTAGAAGCCTATCAGATTGACATTCTTGTAATTCGCCATTCATGCTCGGGCGCTCCTCATTTCCTGGCCCGGCATGCGAAGGCTTCGGTCATCAATGCCGGAGACGGGCTCCACGAACATCCGACGCAGGCGCTGCTCGACATGTTCACCATCCGCCAGCACAAGGGGAAAGTCGAAGGGCTGACCGTCGTCATAATCGGCGACATCTATCACAGCCGGGTCGCTCGCTCGGACATTCTCGCCCTCAAGAAACTCGGAGCAAACGTCATCATCTGCGGGCCGCCGACCCTCCTCCCCAGGCATTTCGCCGACATGGGCGTGGAGACATCCTTCGACCTTGACAAGGTCATTGCGGACGCAGACGTCATCTATTCTCTAAGAATGCAGTTCGAGCGGCAGCAGGCAAATTTTCTCCCTTCGCTGGCCGAGTACATCAAGCTTTTCGGGCTGACGACGGAAAGGCTGAAGAAAGCCCGCAAGGAGTGCATTGTGATGCACCCCGGCCCTATCAACCGGGGAATTGAAATGACTTCCGAGGTCGCTGATAGTCCACGGTCAGTTATTCTCGACCAGGTAACAAATGGCGTCGCGGTCAGGATGGCTGTCATGTTTCTCCTGGCGAGAGCTGGTGGGTAGAACTGGCAGTCAATTTTCGCAGTGTTTTTCTCTGAGTCCTCGTTGCTGCGGCCTGATCGTGGGCGGAAGGTCCCCGGTGAGTCTCAGGTCAAGGCCGCAAAGAAACACCGGTAAGCCACAATCGGATTTGACGCATGAAGAATGAGAACAGCCTTCTAATTCGAAATGGCCGAGTGGTTGATCCGTCGCAGGGTCTCGACGAAGTCGCCTCTGTCCTGATCCTCGACGGAAAAGTAGCAAGAATTGCCAAAGGGATTGACGCTCCGATTGAAAGCCCGAAAGGCGTGACTGTCTTGGATGCCCGCGGCAAAGTCGTCTGCCCGGGTTTCACAGACATGCACGTCCATTTACGCGAGCCGGGCTTCGAGCACAAAGAGGATATTGCCTCCGGAACGAGAGCAGCGGCACGCGGCGGATTCACCTCCGTCGCTTGCATGCCCAACACTCTCCCCGTTACGGACAACTCAGGAACGGTTGACCTGATCGAGCACAAAAGCCGCCTCGTGGGACTCGTCAACGTCTTCCCCATCGGCGCAACGACCCTCGGAATGAAGGGGGAAGAGCTCGCGAACGTCGGGGAGCTGGTCGAGGCGGGAGCCGTCGCAGTCTCCGACGACGGATTCCCTGTCCAGAATAACTACGTCATGCGAAGGATTCTCGAATACGCATACATGTTTGGGATAAGCGTCATCTCTCATCCGGAAGACACGAGCCTTTCCGCAGAAGGACTCATGCACGAAGGCTATTACTCCACCCTGCTGGGGTTGAAAGGGATACCAGCGGCTTCCGAAGAAATCGCCATTTCTCGCGACATCATTCTCGCCGAGATGACCGGGACGCCTATCCATATTGCCCACGTCACCACAAAAGGCGGCGTCCAGATGATAAGGGCTGCCAAACAGCGGGGAGTCAAAGTAACCGCAGAGGCCACGCCGCACCACTTATCTCTCACCGACGCCTCCCTCGTCTCCTACGACACAAACTTCAAAATGAAGCCTCCGCTCCGCTCAGAAGCCGACGTGGAGGCACTCCGGGAAGGGCTGAAAGACGGAACGATTGACTGCATCGCCTCCGACCACGCCCCCCATTCAGAAAACGAAAAGCAGGTCGAATTCGATAAGGCACCCTTTGGGGTGATTGGGCTGGAAACCGCCATCCCCATCGCGCTCGCCAAACTTTGCCACGGCAGCGTCCTGTCGCTGAGCCAGATTGTCGAGAAAATGTCCCTCAACCCTGCTAACATCCTCAGGCTCCATAAGAAGGGGAGCTTGAGAGAAGGCTGCGACGGCGACGTCACTATTCTCGACCTCGAAAAGGAAATCGAAATAGACCCCCAGGAATTCGCCTCCAAGAGCCGCAACACCCCCTTCGCTGGCTGGAAGGTCAAAGGCGCCCCCATCGCCACCATCGTCTTCGGCAAAATCGTCTTCTCCGTCGCCGGGGGCTGAATGGCGCCCCATCGCTCGCTCCGTACCGCCAGCGTCCCGCTGGCAGTCCTGCGGGCATGCTGCCCGCAGGGCCGTTGAGACGCCGGCCCGATTGACGGACAGCGCGGCGCTGAGCGTTCGCTTCGCCGCGAGCGGCTGCGCCAGGGAGCGGCATAGCGCCCGCGCTCGCCGAAAGAACAGGCGGCCCCCTCCTTACTGCCTGGAAGGAGGCTGGGAGGCGAAGCGGTAGTTTCCGGAGCCGAGCCTGTAAACGGCGGCGCCGTCCTCTATGCGAATGAATTTTACGCCTTCGGCTTTCTCAGTCGGCTTGCCACTTTCTGTGACGGAGAAGGGGCTTTTGGCTGGAACGTGAACGGTCGCAGTTGTGTTGACCGGAACCTCCACGCGAAGAACGAAGGAATCGCCTTGGCTCTTCCAGTCGCTGACGATTCTGCCGTACACGGACTGGTACTCCCCCCTTGCCGAGAACAGGCCGCCCCGCCGAGGGCGGGGTCGGATTGTGAAGTGCTTGAAGCCCGGATTTTCCTCGTCGGGATTGATTCCTGTGATATTGCGAAACATCCACTCGCCGACTCCTCCAAAAGCATAATGGTTGAAGGAGTTCATTCCCGGGTCCTGGAATCCGCGTCCTTCCACGTAGCCGTCCCATCGCTCCCAGATGGTTGTCGCACCGCGTTCGATCATATAGCCCCACGAAGGAGGCGTTCGGTTATTGATCAGGCGGTAGGCAATCTCGTCGTATCCATTCCGTGTCAGCTCGAGCATGAGGCGAGTGGTGGTCTGAATGCCAGTGGAGAGATGGCAGTCACGCCCCTTGATTGCTTCCACCATGTGCTCTGCCGCAGCCCGGCGCAGCTCGTCGGGAATCAGGTTGAAATGGAGGGCCAGCGCGTAGCCAGCCTGAGTGTCGCCATGGATGCGGCCGTCGGGCTTCACGAAAGCGCGGTTAAAAGACGCCTTGATGGACTTGAGAAGCGCGGAATATCGTTCGGCATCATCGGTGCGGCCTATCACGACTGCCATCTTCGATAGAAGCTCCGTCGAGTGAGCGAAGAAGGCTGTCGCCAGCAACTCCTTCGGGACTTCAGCACCCGACCTCGGCCAACCGTTGAGGATAAGCGTATTCCCGTTGAGCCAGTCGCCGTAATCATTGCCGCGGTTTCCCGTCCAGATGCAATCCGGACTCTGGCTGCGGACATATTCAACCCAGCGCTTAGCCGATTCGAAGTGTTCCTCAACGGCTTTCCTGTCGCCGTAGTTCACATAGAGACGCCACGGGATGATGACGCCCCCGTCGGCCCACGCCGGCGCTCCGGAGAACCTTCGATTCGGGTCGAAAGGATGCGGGGCGAAATCCGGGTATCGCCCATCGTCAGCCTGGGCGTCCCGAATATCCTGCAGCCATTTCGTGAAGAACCTCGCCATGTCCATGTTGAAACATGCCGCCTGTGAGAAGACCTGCGCGTCGCCGAGCCACCCCATGCGTTCATCCCTTTGCGGGCAATCGGTCGGAATGCTGTGCATGTTGCTTCGCTGCGTCCAGAGGATGTCTTCCATCAGCTTGTTGAGCATCGGATTGGAGCACTCAAACCGGCCTACGCGGCGTGCCGCCGAGTGGATGACACAGCCGACCAGCGAATCGAGCGACGGTTTTTCGGTCAGCCCGCGTACCTCAACGTATCGAAACCCGTGGTAAGTGAAATGCGGTTCAAAGACCTCTTCGCCCTCGCCGCGAAGAACGTGCTGGTCCGTCTGGCGCGCGCCGGCGGGACCGCCTCCTTTGGGCACACGCAGGTTGTCCGTGTAGATGTTGCCGTCGGGCCGGAGAACCTCCGCATGACGGAGCGTAACAACTGTTCCGGCGGGGCCCCGAAGTTTCAGGCGGCACCAGCCAGCCATGTTCTGGCCGAGGTCGAAGACGAAAACTCCAGGTGTCGGCTCAGTCAACTGGAGAGGCTTCAGTTGTTCCACGATGCGGATCGGCTCGTTCAGCTGCGAGACCAATTTAGCGGAGTCGCCCTCTTCCGTGACGACTGCTTTCCAGGCCGAACCATCGAATCCGGGCGAATCCCATCCCGGCATTTCCAGCCTTGCGTCATAGACCTCGCCGTCGAGGAGGCAAGAGCTGCGGACCGGGCCGTCCGTTGTGCCTCTCCATGTCTCGTCCGAGACGATTGTCCGCCTGCTGCCGTCGGCAAATTGGACCTCCATCTGAAAAAGGAATCGTGGTCGCTCACCGTAGAATCCGCGGGACGGCGCGCCCGGCGCCACAATCTGGCTGATCCCGATTCGCCCGGCATACCACCCATCGCCGAGAAGGGCGCCCACGGCGTTCTCGCCCGCTCCCAGCATTTGCGTCACATCGTAGGTCTGGTACTGCACGCGCTTGTTATAGTCCGTCCACTCGGGTGCGAGCACGTGGTCGCCTGCACGCCTTCCGTTCAATCTCAACTCGTATAGACCCAGCGCAGAGACATAAGCTGTTGCACGCTTGACCGGCAAGTCGAGAGCAAATGTCTTTCGCAGCATCGCGGGCGACGAATGCCCGGCAGCGCCGATCCATTTTGCCTTCCAGTCGGTGCGCTCGAGGAGCCCCATCTGCCACACAGCACGCTCGCTCCACGGAGACGCCCTGCCGTTCTTATCCCAGGCACGGACCTTCCAATAAACACTCGCTCCCGATCGCAAGGGCTTGCCTCCATACACGACGTGGATGGATTGGTCCGAGGCGACTTTGCCGCTGTCCCAGAGGTCTCCAGAGTCCGCAGCAAGGCTCTCCTCACTGCTTGCCACCAGAACCCGATACGCCGTCTGCACCTGGGCTCGCTGTTCCGAGACCAGAACCCAGCTCAACCGCGGCTGCGCAACGTCAATCCCCAACAGATTGACGGCATATTCGCATCGCAAATCGGTCGGCAGTACCCCTTCCGTCGCCAAAACGGACGAGGTGAGACTCTTTGCGGCTATGAATCCGAGAATTCCTACAAGGACCTTCATTTTCTACTCCAGGTTTCCTCTGCCAGCAGTTCCAAGACTTCTGCGACCGCGAATCACCTCCTCGTCCGCAACCCTGCGGACGGACCGAAGCGCGGCATCTGGTCTTGGGAATCGTCCGACGGGCCTGACCTTGTGCCTATCGCGGAAAAGTCGCTCACTCCCCGAAGTGATAGGAATACAGGTCCGCATCCTTCAACACGAATCGCAGGCGAACCGGCTTGCCAGCCAGGGAAGAGACATCGGCTCCCGACTCCCAGGAATAAGCCTCCGCGATTTCGTCTCCATAAGGCTCTCTTGCCTCCGCGATGGAGAAACCGCCTATCGGATTGCCCTCAATATTTTGAATCTCGATCCTGATGCTCCCGGAAGCTGACGTGGCGTAATTGAGGATGAGCTTCTTTCCTGAAAAGCGGAGCGGCTTGGTGAGCAGCTCTCCACCTGCGTAGCCTGCATGAGCCGACGCGATACCGTCGAGGCGAAGAACTCCCCGACGAATGTGATTCGTCGGGAATCCGTAATGCTGGCTGAAGTAAACCGACATCTCATCTGGGGCCGTTTGCAGGATGCCCCAAACCGGCATATTGCTTCGGTCGCCCCAGTTCAAAGGGTCACGACCGGGGCGGATGAATCCCTCCATGAACGTCCGGTCGAAATGCAGCCCGTCGCGGCTGCTGACGAAAATGCCTTCAGAAATCCCCATCTCCTTATGGTGCGGCAATCGTTTCCGGTCGGCGATGAATCGCTTCGGAAAAGAAAAGTAATAGTGAGGAGCGCGGAAGTAGGGGAGGGTTGCGTTGGTGTAAAAATGCTCCGCCGGAGTATCTCCCAGCTCGATAGGCTTCGGGTCGCTCCACTGAACGAAACCGTCGGATTCTGCGGTTGCCACCGCCCGAACACCCTTCTGAAAAATCCGATAGTATGCCACGTACTTCCGCCTGTTTTCATCCCAGAAAGCTATGTTCTGCGAATCGAACGCTCCTTTCGTGAGCACCGGCTTGTCGGTCAGGCGTCGCCAGTGTATGCCGTCGCCGGACACAAACGCGTAGAGCGGTCTTCCGCCCAAAGCCTTGTACCGTTGCTCGACCGGAATTCCGGGTCGGCTATCCTTGAATGGGGCGAAGTTGTGCGTGCCCTGGTCCTGAGGGCATTTCAGGATGATGTTGTTTTGCTTTGAACCTCCGAACTCGAAAAGCCCCAGCTTTGGCTTGCTCCAATGGATTCCATTGTTACTCTCAGCGTAGCAAGTTACCTGTTCCCCGCCTTGAAGCTCCGCCCATCCTCGATAGTACATGCGGAACAAGCCCTCATCCTGAAAGACGGTCGCGTAGCCGCTGTACCTTCCGTCCCAGGCGTCGTTGAACTGCAGGGCGACCTCCATGCGCTTCGGATGATGCAGCACGAGCTGGACGCCTTCCATTGACTCGATGCGATGCCCGTCAACAAAAAGCTCTAACCTGCTTCCGATGTCTGCCACTTGCAGCTCACCGGCCGAAAGTCTGCCGCGAGCCAGAAACGTCGTCGCACACAATGCTAAGCCGAAAATCCAACAGTACACGCGGCTCATTTGTGTTCCTTTCGATTATGCTTCACGTTCCATGTGGAACTGCCAGATTGTCTCCTTTCGCAACCCCGCCTGTGGCGGGGCAGTTCCAGACAGTCCATTTTGGATTCCGCAGGGTGTGATTTCGGCGTAGCTGTCTATTAGCGCCGCAAGGTTATGTATGTAGAACAAGTCGCCCTTAAAGCGTGTTGTGTCAACATAGCGGCGGAATTGCTCGCCCGTCTTTCCCAGAATCCAGCATTGTGCCAGGACGTTGCCGCTCTTGTGCTGAAGAGGGCAGAGGCGATGCTCGCTGGCAGACTGCTTGGGAGCTTCGCTTATCCACCACAGCGGCATGGATTCATCCAGGTTGTCAAGGTAGATGCGGCACTCTTTCCGGGCGTGCCTCCCAAGCATCCGTCCAACTTCCTCGACGAGGTCAATGAATGGCGGGACCTCTTGATCCTCGTGTACGACCGAAGAGATTGACCCGCGAAGGACAATCGCACAGTTCTGGTCTATGTGGACAAGGGTTCGCCAGTCGCTCTTTTCGTCGCCCAGCACTGATCCCATGCGGTGAAGCTCGGCTGTGTATCTTGCCTGTCCGATGCGAGCCATGGCGAGCTTGCCAAACAGATACCAGCCCAATGCCTCCTCGTCCTTCCAACCGAGGATTCGCGAAAGGCGCACCAGCCCTATTGAACCGGCCAGCCAGCTATTGTAGGTGGACTGCCCGTTTCGCCGATAATAGCTGTACGGATCGAAGAAGCCTCGCTGAGTAATTGGCGGTTTGACGGGACCGCACAAGGCCCAATCCTGAAGGGCGAGGAGCTGGTCAACAAATCTCCGAGCTCCGATTCTGAGGAGCTCGGCATCCGGCTTTTCTCCGGTGACCACTATGTACTCATATACGCCATAAAGGTCAGCAAAAAAGCGTGATTCCCGCAAAGCCTTCTCACGATTGAACGCGGGAAGCAATCGGATGTCTTGCCACGGCACATCGTATGGCGCCCGGTTTGCGCCGTTGAGGTATTGAGAGGTATCGGCTTGAAAGGGAGGATTGATCCTCCATTCGCTCTGCAGGTACATCTTGACTTGCTGCTTCAGGCTTTCTGAGAGATATGGATAGGCCGCCGAGACGGCCCTTGCGAGGTCCGGCGAGCTCCCCCAGTAGAAATAGGCCGGGGCCGAGCCGGCTATCCCCCCGTAAACGTAGAAGAGAGGTGCCAGGTGCCCTGCATCTACCATTTCTTGAATATGCTTCTCGAGCTTGGCGCGGAGCGGCGCGGTTTCGGTTGAAACAGGTGCCGCATTGCGTTTATAGAAGAGATAATCTCCCAGTCCACTTATTTGGAACTCGTACGTGTCCGCTCCTTCAACTCCCATTGCTTTTCCGGGGATGTCCATGAAGTTATAGTCCACAGGCTCGGCTTTCTTGGCCCCGCGGGAAAACGTTACCGGAATATTGCCGCCAAGAGCAACAGCCAGCATCGGAGGCACTGGCGCCGCCTTGACCGGCGGACTCTTCCAATCGTCTTCAAAGGAGGCCCACTCGAACTCCTGCCGTATCGAAAGCACATCCCTCTCCGGGTCCGAGGAGAAGGTTTCCCTTACCGAGAGGGGGTAATCGCGAAGCTTCTGCGACCAGAGCCGGCACTGTCTCAGCACTTCCCCAGGCAAACGCTCCACCCACTTTTCAGTTTCCTGCGGCTCAAAAATCCTCCCGCCAAAAAGGGGCATCACCGCTATCTTGCCCGCTTCACCCTCGAATAGAAATATGAGCCCGCCCGTCGAGACCCGGACCGCCCTGGGCCGATGCTCTAATCGAAACAGCAGCGGAAAGTCGAGCTTCACGGGTCGCCGTCTGTCCAGGGAAACCTTGTCCGCTCCGAGGTGTTGGTCATCCAGGTCGGCCACCTCCGGATAGTTCCTGTAGGGCGAAGACCTGCCAAACCAGCCGAGCATCCATGGCTCGTCGAGGTCGAGGGGACTGCCCAAATCTCCTGAATCGCTGGCAACAACCTTGCCGCCGGAAACAAAGGCGACATAAGTTGGCGCCGTCTCCTCGAATGCAATACTTGAAGCCGGGCTGTCAATCAGAACCGCGGGCGTCAGCCGACTCAATATTACACTCGCCTGGCCGCTCGCCACAGCGTACGTGGCGACCTGGTGGTCCCATGCGTTCTTCTCGACGCCCACCTTTTTTGCTCCCGCACCCGGACTGCATTGAAACAGAACGTAAGCGTCGCCCAACCAGGCCGGCATCACTGCTCCCCGTTGAGGAAGGTCCGGTACCGTCCGCTGAAACAGAACGCCGCCATCTGCAAATTCGAGGCGAAATGAGTATCCGCCGTCCCCTCGAAAGCCGCCCTTTGCCAGCTCCGATGGTTCTTTCTCTGCCGACGCGCTGGCCGACAGAAGCCCTGAGGAGACGAGAACTACAAAACTAACCTGTGTGAACGTGCAAAACCGTCTATGCGGAACCATTTTCCCCTCTTTTCTCCGCTGGACCGTCCGATCCACCCGTCCTTTCGACCTCAGTTTCCCTCAAGGCAGAATATCAGGTTGCGGACTGTCTTGTGGACGAGGTACTTTCCCGAAATCACCATCGGCGAAGCTGTCGCATGAAAGCCGCCGCCGTACGCGCCGCCCCGGAGAATTTCCCTGAAATTAACTCCCTCCAGCCAGGAATCCCTTCCAGTGGTAAGGTCAATGTAACTATAGGCGGCTTCTCCGGAAGCCCAACCGGGGTCCCGCACGGCAAAGAGCATGTCGCCGCCGCGGGCGAGGCCCCACGATTGGTCGCTGACGCAAAAGCCCACCGCAAAAGCGCTGCGGCGGTCGAGCCGCGTGCCGGGTTTTGCCTGCCATTCCCACTGATTCCTGTCAATCCAGTACCGGTCTTTGATGAGCGGCTCGAGCTTGCCGCTGGTCAGGTCGAGGCGTCCCACAAACGCCCAGCCGGAGGCGCACAGCCGCACCAGGGAGTAGGTAACATAAGCGGACCCATCCGGGCTGATCACTGGCAGTGGACCCGTGCAGCCGCCTCCGTGGACGTGGATGGTCGGGGCGACAAATTTCTCCGTACCGTCCCTTGCTGAGAGCACGTGGAACGTTTTTTGATGGGGGTGGTCTATATACCATTGACGCACCTGCCCGAGCAGGTCATCCTGCGCAAGCATCTCCCCGTGGTGCTTCTCGCGGAAAGGGGCCATCAGAGCCTGCTCGATCCGATGATGGGTTTCGTGGGCGCCGGAAACCTGCTGGGTGGAGGCGATGACCGTGTCGCCCGAGGCAACCAGCCAGTAGTCGCGGATGGCCATGCCGGGCAGCTTCGCCGACTTCCAGACCAGTCTCCCGGTCTGGCCATCGAACGCGTAAACGTGATTGTCGCCTCCGCCCACGTAAAGCACGCCGTTTGCATAGGCGGGCGTTGCCATCACAGGACCGCCGATGGGCGATTTCCAAACCGGCTCGCCCCGCCAAGGCCGGGCATCAGCCGCGTAAACAAAACCGTCCCGCCCCGCAGTGAACACCTTCCCGTCGGCCACCACGGGACCAGCCAAAATTCCCTCCCCGGTCTCGAATGCCCACAGGGAAGCACCGTCCTCAGCTCGCACCGCGTGGCATCGTCGGTCCATCGAGTTGGCGAATACTATCCCGTCCTCGAAGGCCGGCGTGCCAAGAATCGCTCCTCCAGCCGCATAAGACCAGACTTTCTTCCCGGAGCCTACCTCGATAGCAATGAGGTTGCCCCAGTTCGTGCCGACGAAGAGCTTACCGGCGGCGACAACAGGAGGACTCGCCGTGTGGGTAGGCTCGTTGATCTCGAACTTCCACGCAAGCCGATAAGGCGGCCTGGGTTGGTCCCTGGTAAAGCCAGTGTGGCCGGGGTCCTTCTGCAACTGTGGCCAGTCTTCGCTGAGTGCTGTCGGTCGAGCAACGAGCAGCATCATTACGGCTGAGAATCGTGAGAGGTTTTTCATGTCGTCAACCTGTTCCGCATGGGCCGACCCCGCCCGGCAGGGTCGCCGAGTCGCAGGGCAGGCTATCCGCTCGGCGCTACGCAACTTGTCGGGCAAGCTGGTCACGCGGATAGCCCGAGAGAGCTGCGCTCCATGGCCTTCACGCATCCCCAAATCTTGCCGGGAGCGCCCGTAAGCCCGCCAGCAGTTCACCAAGGACGAACTGTCATGCCGAACTCATTGTACTTCATCAGACGAATTCAGTACTATCGTGAAGTGAGACGCCTTCTTTGTGCGGTAACCCTACGGCGCGTAGGGCCCCACATTGGGCCGGCAACAAAAAAACACTCAGCATCAACCCGGGCTCAGGAGGAGCGAAATCGTGACTACTTCAATGAATCGGCGAAACTTTTTGAGAGCGAGTGCAGCGGGAGCCGGAGCTTTCGTGGTTGGCAAACGGCTCGGCAGTTTGGCTGCGATTGCAGGAGGAAATCAAGATTGGCCACCCAAAATGCCCCCGGCGAAAATCTACAAGGTTTACGTTGGGAGGACCGGCGGGATTTACCTGTCCAGGCCGACGGAAGAGATCGAGGAATTTGAGAAATACCTCGCCAAACTGGAGGTGAAGCTCGGCGACGTGAAGTTCATCGGTGGCGACTTGGTACCTCCTGCTGCTGTGGATGAAGTGGCGAAAAAACTGGCCGGCGCCGACGGTGTTCTGCTGTTTCATCTTTCCGGCCATGGGGGAGGCACGCCGGCGCTTGGCAGGCTTATTGATGTCGGGCTGCCGACGGCGGTTTTCTCCCAACCCTTCAGCGGACATGACTGGATGTATTTCCCTCAGTGGCAAAAGGCGGGCAAGAAGGTTGTGCTTTTACCAACCAGCGATTGGGGCGAGCTTGACCGAGTCGTCGGGCTGATGCGCGTGGCGCCGCACCTTCGGCAAACTCGCATTGTCGTCGTGCACGGGCCTCAGGGCACGGCTGCGGCGTGCTCTGCTGAGCAGGTTAAAGACCGGTTAGGGGCGGAGCTGGTTCCGATTACAATAGAGCAGACGATTAAGGCCCATGAGGCAGCGGACCTCAAGGCAGCCGAGGTGGAAGCCGAGCAATATTGGATTAGCCAGGCCAGGCGGATTGTCGAGCCTTCCAGAGAAGAAATCATCAACTCCGCGCGCTTTTACCTGGCGGTAAAAGACATTATGGCCAGAGAACGCGCGCGGGCCATCACGAGCTCAGGGTGCATGGGGCGACCGGCTAAGGGCTGCCTGGCGTTCAGCAAGTTGAACGATATGGGGCTGGTCGGGGCCTGCGAGGGAGACATGGACTCGACTCTGACAATGTTGATGTTCGGGTATGCCTTCGGGGGGTTACCCGGCTTCATTACCGACCCCGTATTTGATACTTCCAGAAACGCCCTGATTCACTTCCACTGCACTTCGGCTACGAAGATGGACGGCCCTTCCGGCAAGCGCCTCGCCTTTTCCATCCGCACCCAGAGTGATAGCAAGGAGGGTGTGTCCTTGGAGGTCGAAAATCGCGTCGGGCAGATTGTCACCTGCGCCAAGTTCGTCAATCTCGACGCCATGCTAATTTCAACCGGGAGAATAGTGGAGGTAACGCACAGCGAAATTGGGTGCCGCACGCAGTTCGTCACTGAGGTTGCGGATGCTCGCAAGATGTTTCACAACTGGGGGGCAGGCATACTCAAGGGCGACACAATGACACTTCTTCACCGCGTAGTTTTCTACGGCGACCATCTTCAGAGCATCAAGCATTTGGGTGCGCTGATGGGATTCAGCGTCGTTGAAGAAGCGTGACCAGCGATGCTGTCGGCGGGCCTTGAAACAGGCGACGGATGACATCCCCCGGTGGGGAGTGCCCCATGGTCGTCCCGTGATGTTGTTCGCAATTTTTCGGTCGGAGACCGCGGGTTATCCTCTGGCACCGTCAGGATGCAAGAAAACGCGGAAAAGCGTATATCACTTGCCGTGGCGGCGGACTCGAGAGGGAGCGAACTGCACTGTCCTGGCCAATGGGAGGTTCGAAGATGCGCTCAGGCGTCCTGACTGTCGTAGCCCTTTTCTTTGGTGGAATGGCTCGGGGTGCAGTTTATTCGCCGCGGGTTCTTTCGCCGCACAACGCCGATGCTTACAGCATGAAAACCTTTGCCCAGTTCCACCGCTGGCGGGACTTGAAGGGTGATGTGAAGGTTTGCGAGATTTACAAGTACCTCGCCGACGTGCGTACGGGAGTTTATCCGCTTGGCGTGCCAGCGTGGGAAGGCAGCGAGGAGATGTCTGAATATGGCGCCGTTCGCGATCCCGTGAAGCTCATCAATGTTTACCCCATTGCTTTCTGCGGGACATTGGGACCGGCAATGGCCGGAATCATGGAAGGGACGGGCGTCGGTCCGGGCCGCACGCTGGTCATTCCCGGCTGGCAGCACGTCGCAGCAGAAGTTTTCTACGATGGCAAGTGGCATTACCTCGACCTGGACGTTCGTGCCGCGTTCCGGCGGGATGATGGTTCACTGGCGTCCATGGAGGAAGCGAAGCGAGACGCGTCGCTGTGGGAAAAGCCGAACAGTCCGCTGTTCTTCCCGCTCGATTCGCTGGACGAAGTTAGGCGGGCTTACGCGGAAACGACCGTTGAGCACTACTACGGTTTTCACAGCGGCGGCCACACCATGGACTACGTTCTGCGGCAGGGCGAAACCTTCACTCGCTGGTGGAAGCCGCAGGGCGGCCGTTGGAACCATCATCCCTCTTACGGCAAGAAGCCCTTCCCGAGAAACATCATCGAGCAGGAGCCGCGGGGACCAAAGTGCAAGCACGCCAGCTTCACCATTCATACGCATGGCAACGGGCGATTCGTTTACAGGTCGAACCTCACCTGGGGGTCATCCGATTTTGAAGACGGAGTTTACGATTCGCGAAACGTCCGGCCGGGCGATAAAGGCCTGGCCGTCAGGGAAGCGGGAGACGGATACGCCGTCTTCGAGGTCCGAACTCCCTACGTGATTGTCCCGCTCGTCGGCGACCTTGACAGCACCGCCGATGACCGAGAGGCATCCGTCGTTGAGATTGATGGCTCTTGTGCCACACTGTCCCTCTCGCTCGACAACCGGCTGACCTGGAAAGAAGTGGGCGAGGCAACCGGCATCGTTGACCTGACGCCGCATGTCGCCGGGACGTACGGCTACCTCTTGAGAATCACACTTCGCGGTGAGCCCGAGAAAGCTGTTGTGCGGTCGCTGAAGATTACCACCTGGGTTCAGGTTCATCCGGCTTCGCTGCCGTCTCTGCGCAAGGGCATAAACGAAATGCGATACATCACGGGAGACCATTACGGCATGCGGACCCGCGTTCTTGAGATTCGGCCGAATGCCAGCAAGCCCGACGAATTGGTGAAGTGTCTCCTTGAACTCCCTCACGATTACGACCCTGCTCGGCCCACCAGCCGTCTTCGCGGGACACTGACCGCAAAGGTTCAGGCACCTCCCGGCACAAAGATTGCCTGGTTCTCTGCAGGAGCCAGCTTTGCGACCCATCAGGGTGAAGCCGCGAGGAACACGCGCAACACCATAGCCTACTCGCTCGAGCGTGCACGGGATTTCGAGGAAGTCTACCGCTCAGAGATTCTGACCGACCAGAGCCACTGGCACTACAATGTTGACCGCGAGATGAGACTTCAGGAGCCAGCCCGGACGGTTTACGTGCGCTATGTCGGCGACCCGGCAGTGAATAACATCCGTATCTACGCTCACTGCGTTGACGATCATGCCCGAGGCGGTGATGGCGTCGTCATAACCCACTTTTGGACGGAGAATGGCATACGCAAAAGCAAAACGGTTCGGCTCAATGGGCCCGGCGCCTATGTCGTCGTGGCTGATTCGGACCCGATGGACGAATCGGTGGAGATTTCCGTTCCAAGCAGGAAAGTTAGCCGTACCTCCCCGCAAGAGCCGCGAGATGGTGAATCCAAAAGACGGTAGTTTGAGCTTGTCACGGGGGAGAAAAGGTGCGCCAGTGGTGCCTCAGTTAAACGCCATTGCTTTGAGAAAGAAACGGCATCAAACGCGGAGTCGCAGAGGCGCGCAGCACGGGTTTCTCTGTGCCTCCGCGCCTTTGCGTTGCCCACTCTTCCCCATACGGTCCCGCCGCGCCTGTGGCGGGGCATTCGATCGTACCGCCAGCGTCTCGTCGCGCCCCGCGGGACGCGGGCGTTCCTCCGCGCATCTTGCCCGCAGCGGGGGCGAGACGCCCCCGACATCCCGCCGCAGGCGGGAAGGGCAGCGTTACGGCGACAGGCGCGGCTACTGCCATTGGACCCCGCCGGGGCGGGGCAGGATTCTCTGGCTGCTTTCACGATACAGCGCTCAATAAAGGCCCCGCATGGGTTGAGTCCTGGCCGCCGAATGGAAACGATGCGCCGCCTCATTTGAGCCGAAAAGAGGAATGAACGATGCGATGGCACCATGAATTGCTCGCAGCAGCAGTTGTCTGTATGGTCGGGCCGCGGGAATCTGGGCCGTCTTCTGAGACGGCAGTATGGCCCGAAAAGGAATGGGCTACGGCCTCGCCGGAGAGCCGGGGAATGTCAAGGAGCGCTCTGGATGACGCGGCAACCTATGCGCAGAAGTGTGGCGGCGGTTCCGGCTGCATCATCCGCAGCGGGTATCTCGTGAGAGAATGGGGTTCCACGACGACTCTTGCCGACATCAAATCCGCAACAAAGGGTCTGTTTGGCGCGACGGTTCTTGGGCTGGCAGTAGACAAGGGTTTGGTGAACCTGGACGACCTCGCTCAGAAGCACTACCCCGCGATTGGCACCGAGAGGTCCGAAAATGTGGCCACCGGCTGGCTCAGGGAGGTAACCGTACGCCACCTCGCCACCATGACAGCGGGATTCGACGACGGGCGACCACCAACACTCGTTTACCGACCGGGCACATCCGGTATTTACAGCAACGATACATCCAATATGCTGGCCGAGCTCCTGACCCTCAGATTCAGGGAAGACCTATACGCCGTCATGAAAAGAGAGGTGATGGACAAGATAGGCGTTTCACCATCGGACTGGACCTGGCGCGAGAATGCCTATCGTTCCAAGACTATCAACGGCTTCGACAGCCGCGAGTTCGCCTCCGGCATCCGAATCACCCATCGCGCTTTAGCTCGAATTGGCCACCTCTACCTGCGCGAAGGGAACTGGAAGGGACAACAGATTCTTTCCAAGGGATTCTTGCGGGAAGCGACCCAGCCGACAAGTCTCCCTGCCCCCTGGCCGTACTACGGATTCTACTGGGGAAGCAACGCGAGGGGAACGTTCTCCGGCATGCCGCGGGACAGTTATTGGGCTCTTGGACTGGGGGACAGTTTTGTGGCGGTCTGTCCGAGCCTGGATGTTGTGGCGGTTCGCCTCGGGGTTGGTTCAACCGAATCGCAACTACCCGGTGGCAGCGGCTCGGACGATTGGGGAGAAAGAGTTGAGGGGTTTTTCCGGCTCGTGGTGGAAGCCGTTCGGGCGCCTTACCCTGCCAGCGTGGTCATCAGGGACATTGTCTGGGCGCCCGAAGAAACAATCCTGCGAAAGGCGCACGATAGCGACAACTGGCCCGTCACATGGGCTGATGACGACAGCCTTTACACTGCATACGGCGATGGGACCGGTTTCGAACCCAAGGTGCCGGAGAAGAAAAGCCTTGGTCTTGCCAGGGTCATCGGTTCCGCAACCGATTTCTCCGGCGTCAACATCCGCTCTGTTACCGGGGAGCAGAAAGGGGACGGTGCATCCGGGAAAAAGGCGAGCGGATTGCTGATGGTGGACGGCGTTCTGTACATGCTGGTCAGGAATGCGGGGAACTCCCAACTCGCCTGGTCTACGGACCACGGGGAGACGTGGACGTGGAGCGACTGGAAGTTTACAACGAGCTTCGGATGCCCCACCTTCCTCAATTTCGGGAAGAACTATACGGGTGCACGGGATGAGTACGTGTACATTTATTCCCCGGATTCTGACAGCGCTTACGCTCCTGCGGACCGGATGGTTCTCGCACGTGTGCCCAAAGACAAGGTCAGGCAGCGGGAAGCGTACGAATTCTTTGTGAGTCTCGGCACGGACGGCAATCCGACATGGACCAGCGAGATTCGACGACGAGGCGCTGTCTTCAGCCATGCGGGCAGATGTTACCGCTCCGGAATCAGCTACAACGCGGCTTTAGGACGACACCTCTGGTGTCAGACTCTTCCGGGGGACGACCCTCGTTTTGACGGTGGCTTTGGAATTTATGACTCGCCGCAGCCGTGGGGACCCTGGACAACCGTCTTCTTCACCGAGGATTGGGACGTCGGCCCGGGCGAAACCTGCTGCTTCCCCACGAAATGGATGAACGCCGACGGAAGAACACTCCACCTGGTCTTTTCGGGAGGCGATAGTTTCTCAGTCCGAAAAGCGACTCTCAGCCTCAACGCCGGTCCCTGAGGAGTGCTCGGTTTCCCGAGGCACCAAACGGAATTTCCACTCAGGGCAGACTATCCTCTTGCTTCGGCTGTTTTGAAGAGGACATGGACTCCAGCCTCGCCAGCCTCTCCCCGATTTCGATGAGAGAATCCTCCGTGTGTTGATGCGAAGCTCCCGAACGGAAAGCAGGGTTGCTCGCCCACCAGTCCAGGCCGATCTCTTTGGCCTTTTCCACGGAGCAAACGACGAGGCGAATCTGGAGCGTCAGCAATTCCACATCAACCAGCTTGATTCTGATGTCGCCGGCGATGACAATTCCCTTATCCAATACGCGCTCCAGCAGGTCCGCCAGAGTTGTGCTCGGGACCGAATGCTGCATGGCGCTTTGAGTTACCATCTCCGGTTCTCCTCAAAATAGCTTTCCAACCGGGCCAAGGTCGAGGTTGAGGTCGTCCTGTTCCAGCCCAAACTCCTTCCGAAGCCGCTCAATCTCCTGTGCCTGCCTCATCAGGGTCAGTCCGAGCCTTTCGATCTCCGCCTCGCTAAGGGAACCAGAATCCATCCGGCGGATCGCCTGCCGCTCAAGGAGCTCGTGTAGAAGTTTGACAAGCGTCAAGACCAGTTGACCGAGGCCGTTTTTCACTTTGTCCTGGTCCAGGTTTATCCGCGGCATTTGAGCCCTCACTGACCGTGAAGGAGACGCTGCGGGACCGACTTGCATCACCCTGGCAAAATCGGATAACGTTTCAGACTCCACCCTTCCTTCTTCAATTGCACTCATTTTGCGGGCACATTGATTCACGGGCGGTTTCAATCGAAGTAAGTACGAGCTGCAGTCCGAGGTAGATCAGGTCAATGTCAGCTACCGAAATCGTGACCTCACCCACTACGACGGCGCCCTTGTTAAGAATGCGGTCGAGCGCCTCGCAAAGCGAGATATGTTCTGCCTCATCCAGCGAAAGATCGCGCATGAATTCCTGTTTGGTGGCTCACCAATCCGGTCGTTGTTGCCTTTTGCCAATTAGGCGCTTGCGGCTTTCCTGTGCCTCCCCCCAGCCGCGCGCATACTGTCTTCTTCGTCTTGCGTCTCTGCGCTTTCGATACGAGCTGTGCGCTCCTCTATCTCTTCCAGCCTGTCGAGGAGCTTCTTTTCTCTGGCGTCGAAGTCCGCCTCGGTCACACCTCCCGAGTCTAATTCTTTATAGAGTTCACTAAGCTCAGAGGTGATAGTATGTGCTTCGTTCGCCATTTCCTTCTGGGCAGCAGCATCTATCTCCCTGGCAATCCAATGGATGCCGCGGAAAGGAAAAAGCAAGATGTCGTCAAGGATGAACATCCTATCCTCCTAACGTGTTGCTCCGGCCCACAACTTCAGGTCCATCTCCACAAAGTTGTGCGGGGCCCATGGGCCGTTGTAGTCCAGGGTGAAGTTATCGTCAAACAGCCTGGCCGCTTCGAATATGGCCGCTTCGAACTTGGCCTGCGCATCGCGTCCCACGAGACACGCCAGGTTCATCACCTCTTTTTCGTTGCGGCATGCATTGCGCTTGATCCCAAAGCAATGCGGGGAAAGAACTTGTTCCACCTTCTCAGCGTAGATATCCCGATCCTCATTGAGGATGCGATCAAACATTCGCCCGAGCTCAATCTTGTCGTCCTGCGATGGCCTGCGATTTGAGGCGAAAAGTCTATCGCGGGCGGCTCGCAGCTCGGGGTGGGTATTTACGAAGTACTCGAAGATGTTGGGCACGTCCCACATGACTCGCAATCCCATTTCCACCTTGGCAGCCACCCGCTGCAATTGGTCAAGAAAAGCTTCCCGGTTGAGGGAGAGGACATCCTGGACAGCTTTGCGGCTGTCCGCAATGACTCCAAAGCGCATCGGCAAGACCGCCATGCGCTCCATCAGCCGCTTCAGAACCTCTTGGTGAGCCGCGAGATTGCGGCGTTCCGGGCGGATCTTGTCGTCGCCAATGTCGCTGACCACGGCGGTCACCCGCCCTTCAGAAATGGTGTAGACATTGCCTCTATCAATCCCAGACAGGTTGTCCACCCACTCCAGAGACGCCGGTACTACGGCGTATATGTACTTGCCAGTTTTGGCTTGCCCTTGATCGGCCATGTCCTGTCGAATCCTTTCACGTGATGTGTGCAAGGCCAAATTCCGATCTTGCGATCATCTCAGCTACCGGGTACGCTCAAAAGCCTCTTCGAGCGAGGGACGCGGCACGAGCTTCACGAACTTGACCCCCTTGAGGCTGCCACCCTCCGTTTTGATCTCGAGGATCGCCCCGCAAGCGAAGCACTTGACCTGCCCTTCGTAGTTTTCATAGGCGTAGTTGTCCAGGTCCACGTTGTGCCCGCAGGCAAGGCAGTTGATCTTCATGGTTGCTGCCATGGTTGCTCCTTCCTTTACTCTACGGACTCCTTAAGGCCGTAGGCGACTATGTTGAGTTGACTGTCTAACCTCAGCAAATAGGGCTGGCAATCCAGCACTTCCTTCTGTATCGGCAATCCCAAAGCCTTTATGGTCGGATTCGGCACATAGACCTCCGCCTCTGCCTCCCAGGTGCCCTTTTCGGAATCCAATACTGCCAGCTTGGTGACGTTGACATGCTTGACATCCAGCGTTTTCTTCAGGAAGGCGATAACAGCGTCTCTTGCATCCTCGATCGGTGGCACATGGCCTTCTGCCTTATGGTTCTTCGCAGAGTGAACTGGCTCCGACATCTTGACTGCATCGAGGATTTTCGCCATTCCCTCAGCTTCCTTTCATTCGTCCGGTCATGCGATGCCTTGCCCCTTGCAGGGGGTGCAGTAAAAGAGTCCGTCCCTGCCTGTTCCTTTGCACCTGGGGCACGTGGTGGCATCCTTCCGGACGGAGACCACGCCTATCCCCCGGCATGGCAGACAGGTCAGGTCGCCCCCTTCGCGCCCTGAGCCGTGACACTTCAAGCAGGTGACAACGGGCGGTTTCACCTTGATCTTGCCGTTAGCGCCGCAGACGGGGCATCTGCTCATGTTGCCGTACTTCGGATCAACGCCGGTGCCCCGGCAGTAGGCGCAGTCCACCGAGTCCACGAACCGCTTGTTCCGTCCACTTTTCCTCTCCAGTTTCGCGGACCTGGCAAGAACTTGCCGGGCATATTCCATCTTCTACCTCATTTTTGTTCGCGGGGAGCGCGCGGACGGCGGTAGCACGCGCGATGGCCCCGCCGCATGCTCCAAGTGCTCTCTCCACTCCTCCCTGAGCCGGAGCCGGCGGGCCTGGCGTGCGGCGAGTTTCTCTTTCTCCTGGGCGATCCGGGCTTGGTCCAGATGCGCCATTGACACTGCGGTGGCATGGGGACACGAGCGAAAGCTCTTTATGTTTCGGCTCGTGCGAACATGCTTGATACTTCTCAACGTCAACATGGGGCGTTCATCTCCTCTTCAGTACCTTCTGGCCCTCGGTGGCTTCCTCCGTGGCACGGGCGTCCCGCCCGTGAAGAATAATGGGCAAGATGCCCATCCTACAGGTCGGAAGGACTCCAGATGAATTTGCAGGCGGGGACGCCTGCGCTACAACATCCATCTCCGACTGCGCGGGCATCCGGCCTCCTCTTCAGTACCTCAACCTGAACCGCCCTTGGCTCCGGCGCGGTGCGGGCTTGGCTTCATCTCCTTTTGGAGCGGCGCCGCGCTCGTCGCCTGCTGTCGCGCCGACCAATCGAAGAAGCTTTTCGCTTTCGGCGTCCACTTCTGCCAGGCGGCTGTCAGTATCCTCAATGCGCTGTCTGGCACTCTTTCGCTCCTTGCTCCGACGGACCTTCTCCATAGCCAGCATGGCAAGTTTTAAGAACTTCCGCTGAGGATTGCTCGTCTCTGTGAGCAAGTCCGACATCGTTCGGATGTCCCTCAACCCTCTTCGCGGTGTGGCCATGTTTTCGTCCTTTCTGTAAGCTGGACTAGCCGCGAACGGCGCGGCGACGCGTGTGTCGGGCCGCGGCTGTCGCTCGGGGGGACGTCTGTCCCCGGCCGCATACCTTCTTCATGACCTCTTCCACTTTGTCGGGCATGAGCGGCCGGCCGCCGCGTGTGACCTTTGCGGTATCGGTGTTCAGCACATCCCGGCACACCCACTCGAACACCTGGTCGTTCAAGCGGGCCTGTCCTCCCCCGTGCCGGAGGATGCGAGCTATGGCGATGCAGGCACGGATGGTAGGCCTGTTGTTGTTCACACCGACGTTTCGCAGCTCTCTTACGATGTCCACAATCCTCTCCGCATCGGGCCTTGCAATGCCGGACTTCGCCATCGTGATTTGAACCTCCGTCTCCCGGTCGTAGTGGCTGAGAGCGATGGTGATGAGGCGGTCCGTCAAGGCATCCTGGGTCTTGTGCGTGCCCGCATATTCTTCAGGATTGGAGGTGAAGATGGCGCGGAATTCGGGATGCACTTCCAGGTATCCTTCCCCTGAATTGCGAAGCCTGGGAAGGTTGAGGATCCTCTCCTCCAGGATGCTCAGAAGGACGTTATTGGCTTCCGGCCTCGAGCGCGTGAACTCATCGTAAATGAGCGTGTCGCCGTTCTTGCACGCGGTAGTAAGCCGCTGGTCCACCCAGAGGCTTTTCATCTCCTCCTCGGTCTTGAGGACGGAGTGGATGAAGTTGTCGATCAGCTTGTACTTCCGGTAGCCGGCATCGCGGCCAATCAGGTCAGAGCTTCCAAACTCGTCATCTCCGTGAATGAGGGTGACCGGCCGACCGAGCTGCGCGGCAACATGGAATGCCAGGGTTGTCTTCCCCGTCCCGGCGGGGCCGGCGAAATGGATCGGGTATGCCACCTCCAGATACGCAAGAGCGCGCTCCGTCAGTTCCTGGACGTAGGGCGTGCAGACAAACTCCTCGCTGGGCTCAGCGACGATGGTGTCACCCTCGGTCTCAATCCTCACCGTTGTCGCAAGGGCCGTTCCACTATCGTCGCCATTCATCCTTTAACTCCTTTCCTCCTGTCATCCTCTCATCCTTTCTCGGCCTGTGCGGAAATCCATCCGCGGCCGCGACATTCCAGGCAAGCCATTGCCGGAGCGGAACGGTCATCGCCCGTGCCGCTGCATTGCGCGCATGCGGTGGTTGGAGCTGCGGGCGCGGGGACAAAACCCGTGCCGCGGCAGACGGTGCAGGTCAGCCTCTTGATGGCCCCCGTGCCGCGGCAATGGGCGCAGCGACTGTACGGAGCGCTCACCTCCACAACGCCTCTCCCCTTACAAACGCAGCAAGTGGAGAGAAAAGAGATGATGCCGAACGGGTCCTTCCCTTTCCCTCCGCAGAAAGAGCAGGTCAGTTCCTGGGTTTTGCGTTCTTCGGCGAGCGTGGCAGGCATGGGTAGCCCCCTGTCCCGCGTCAGGCAGCTCTCTCCGTGGCGCTTGGCTCCGCGGGACGGCGGCCAAACCACGCCCTCCGGGCCGCGGCATTCTCAGCCGCGAATTCCCTCCGGAGGCCAGCGACCGTTCGTTTCATTCCGGCCACAAAGGCCACTCGCCCAGCGTGGGCATCCTTGGCCTGTTGTTTTCTCCTGCCCTCGTTCGCATCGAGGGCTTCCCTCTGCTCGCGCGCCATTTCAGCGTGGGTGTGACGAAAACCGGCCCGCATCTCGGCAAGATTGCTCCTCAGGCCTTCGATGAACTCTTCACGCGCGCTCCGAAGGGTTGTGCACTCGTCGCGGAGCCGCGCCATATCTTCTGCTCGGCTCATCTTGTTCCTCCTGATCTCTTCCTGGTTAGAATTTCTTTCGCCGTGTCTCCTGCCGTGAGGGACCGCAAACCCGGCCCCTCACGGCAGAAGGATACCCTTACTAACTCTGGCCCCTGGAGATTACGCCGGAGCAGCAGCCGCTGCCGTCAGGCCGATGGCCTCGGCGTACTTCAGGTAGGTCTCAACCGAAGCGATGACCACACGTGCCTCGATGGACAGAAGCTCGATCCCGACCAGCGAGACCTTGGCCCAGGCATCTATCACGATGCCCTTGTCCAGAATGCGGTCAATGACTTCCGCCAGACTGGACGATTCCGTTGACTTCTGAACCTGTGCCATAAGCTACCTCCTTTGTCAGGTTTCCTTGACTCTTACGGTTACGCGCCAATACTGGCTTCCCTCTGGCATGCCGAAAGTCCTATAACCGAAATTCATGCCAGGAGGCAAAAGGGCGCTCGATTTTTACAACAAGCGGAGCTGCAACAAGATGAAAAAGGAGGACGGTCCCCTCAAGTCTTCTGGAATCCGACTTCAGGAATATACGCTATGGAGTGTCCTCCAGAATTTAGAGGTAGCGACTCCTCAAATCGCGCGGCAAGGGTCGTCAAGGGTGGGCTATCTCTATGATTCTCATGACTTCGTCGTGGAGGAAGGGCTTGCTTATAAAACCATGAATCAGACCCAGGGAGAGGGCTTCCTGGACAGCTTCATCCTCTCTATAGAAGTAGCCGGAGATCATGATGATGGGAAGGCTCGGATCGAGCCGTCGCATACGCCTCGCCAGCTCAATTCCGTCCATGTCGGGCAACTTCGCATCGAGAAAGGCCAGGCTGAACGAAGTTGACTCCGTCAACGCCAGAGCTTCCCGCCCGCTGAAGGCCTTTTTCGACGGCAATCCGCTTCTCTCCAGGAGATGTTCCAAAGCCCAGCACATGTCAGGCTCGTCGTCCACTATGAGAAACAATGGCTTCTGGTTATCCAGCGTTTCGCTTCCTTTCAATTACAGGGGGAAGTCTCACCGTAAACGTGCTGCCCTTTCCCTCGACGCTGTCCACCTCAATGGAGCCAAAGTGCTGCTTGACGATTGAATAGCAGATGGAAAGCCCCAGACCGATTCCTTTCCCGGGAGGCGATGTCGTGTAAAAGGGGTCGAATATCCTTTCAACGTCCGCCTTCGACATACCGATGCCTGTGTCCGTGACGCGAATGAGGAGCTCGGTTTGCTCTCTTTCGATTGAAACAGTTAGCGTCCCGCCGTTCGGCATGGCGTTGATTGCGTTCAGGAAAAGATTTACGAAGGTCTGTTGAAGGAGGCTGGGGACGCCGCTGACGACGACCGGAGCGTCGGGGAAGCGTCTCTGGAGAGTGACTTTTTGTATTCTTGTCTGATTAGCGACCAGGGCGAGGGCTTCGACGATGACAGAGGAAAGGTTCACGCGTGTCATTTCGGCGCTCGCAGAGGGGCGGGCGAACCTGAGGAGATTCTCGATTATGATGGAAGCCCTCTGGATACCGGCCTGGACCTTCTCAGCGCACTCCCGCATGAATTCCGGGGTGATTCCGTCTTCCAGGAGGAACTGAGCGGCTGACGAGCAGATGGCGAGAGGATTGCGGACCTCGTGTGCAATTCCTCCTGCCATCACTCCAAGAGCCGCGAGTTTCTGTGATTGCAGAAGCTGCATTTCGAACTTTCGCCGCTCGGTCAGGTCTCTTCCGACCGCGACGATTCCGATGCAGCGGGATTGGTCGTCTTTCATGGGAGAAAAAACCCAGGAGATGGGGACAGAATTTCCGTGCTTGGTGACGAGGTCCCATTCAGCGGTGCTTGAACCTTTTTTTGTCTTCAGGCGTGAGAAGACCCTCCCTGCCTCTTCACCATGGTCTGGGGTGCAGTACCTGAAGAAAGGACTGCCATTGACCTCATCGAGACCATATCCCGATATTTTCTCGGCGGCGGCGTTCCAGGTTAGGATCCTCCCCTCGATGTCGGTGGAACAGACGAGGTCGTTGGCACTCTCCACGACGCTTGCGAGGTGGCGCTCCACACGGCGAACCTCTTCGCTCAGGCGCACCTGCTCGGTTACGTCCTCCATCAGGAGCATGGCGCTTTCGACGACCCCATCCCAGGCAAAGGGAAGGATGCTGTAATAGTAAATGCGCATCGGGACACCCGGCGCGCGATAGGTCATCCTCTCCCCCGCAATCCGTTCATTTTTCTCGAAAACCTGTCGAATGCGGCGCGCCAGGTCCATTCGCTCAAGAATCGTGTCCGGGAACACTTCGTCCAGCGCGCGGTCTGTGGTGTCCGCTATAGTTTTCCTGCTCTTCTTCAGAAAATTCTGGTTCGCCGAGACTATGCGCATGTCCCGGTTTATCAGCAAAACGGAGGAAGGGATAGCGTCCAGAAGCATCGCGTAGAGCTTCTCGTAACGCTCAGATGACCTCTCAACCGCGGCGTCAACGCCGTTCGCTTTCATTTCGTCTCTCGCGTTTCTCCTTAATCCGGGCGGTCCGGTTAAAGCCCGCGCCTCGTCGCCAGCCTCAGCCCGTTGAGCTGCGCTTCGGCCGATTCGGCGAAGTTATATGGAGGCCAGGGGCCGCTCAGGAGAACCTTTGCGGACTCTTCCGAGCCAAGGCGATGAAATGCGTTGCGAAAAACCTCCACACGTTCTCTCCGGACGAGAAAATAAAGGGATACCAATGGAACGCGGAATGGCGAGCCTCCCTGCGGCAGGCCAAACGGGGCCGTTTCCGCTTTGCATTTGACGAAAAGCCCTTCGAATGCCGCTCGACACCGTTCCAGTACATCATTGCCGTCCCGTTCGGCCTGCTCCTCCTGTGCATAATGTGCTTTTCTGGCTGCAAGGTAGGCTTGACCGGCGCCGAGGGCGCCTCCTCGGGGCCCAAGATGGAAGACCGGGCAAAGATGACAGGGCTTGCCGCCGGGGATGTCGCCTCCGGCTTTTTTCAGGAACACCCGGACGCCCATCTCCACACAGCCGTCCAGTTCTCTCAGCAGCGCCTTGTATTCCTCGCTCCGTTCCTCAAGCGACTCGATAACGTGGGATTCTTCCCTGAACACGCAGCCGTAGCGCATCGGGATGACAGTGTGGGCGCTATGAAAAAACTCGACGACCTTTGCGTAGGCCACCACCTGCGAGATGTCAGGGGTCAAATCTGAGAAGTCAATCCTGGAAACGGCGCCGTTGAGGCCATTGTTTGCCACTGAAAAAAGTGCCTTCCCGCCGACTCCCACAGGAAGGTCCTGCGAGTTGTCCCCCCGGCTCTCAAAGACGCAATAAAGGAGATACATCATGTCTCCCGGTCCTTCTCCACAGAGGGGCAAAAACTGTAAGGTGGCCATGGCCCTGACAGTTCGAAAATCAACCCCTGTTCCGCGTAATCTGCCTTTGCCCGGTCAGCACGCGAACGAAACACTCTCACAGCATCTCGCGGCACCAAAAATGCGTGGTTTAGAATCATTTCAGTTCCTTCCGTTTCGGCCCGAAGTACCTTCCGCTGGCAGGAATCCGAAGCGTAATGGCTTAGGTCGCTGGCGACCTCGTCGCAGACGTTTTTGAGCCAGGCGCCCAACTCCTTCTCGGCTGCTGCTCGAGTCCTCCGTTCCTGTAGGTACTGCATTCCCGGGGATGACGAGGCAAGGCGTTCGCCATGAGCGGTAAAGGCTCTGGAAACGAGCAGCTCTGTCGCCTTTGCCCTGTCGAGAAATCCCTTGACTGCCCATTCCTCCTTGTCGGACACCCAATCCAGGAATCGTGATACTGCGTCGTGGTGTTTCTCCAGAACAGCATCCAGGCGTTCCAGAGAGGAGAAGATTGTTCCGAAGCGGACGGGAAGAACCGGGGAGCGGCGCATAACGTATTCGACCAATTCCTCGTGACGGCACGCACGCGGCCCAACCCACGACAAATCGCACATCCTCGCCTCCGCCAGCGGCCCGCAAAACTCTTCCAGAGAAGTCATGCTAACCACCCCGGCAATGTCGAGGGACAGCGGAGCCAAGAAAATAGGATTGTGGTCGTCAATGCCCTTCGCATGGATGTCGCGCAACGGACCCGGACGCGCAACGCAGTACAGGTAGATGCCCTTGCGATGCTGCGCCTCGTCCGATCCTTCATTACCATAACCGCGGTCGCTCATCTAACTCTCGCGTGCCTCCTCCAAAACGGCTTCAATGTCTTCGCTCTTAATCTTTACCTCAGTTTCGCCGAGGAGCCCTCCCCTTTCGGCCTCTACTGCGCGCCGGATTGCTCTGAACGCTGCCCGGTGGCAGACGGAGGCAATGTCGGCCCCGGTGAATCCTTCCGTGCGTGATGCGAGATCAGAAAGGTTGACGCCGGGTTCAAGAGGTTTGCCCCGTAGATGCACCCGGAAAATCTCCTTCCTCTCTTCCTCATCGGGCATGGGGATTTCCACGACCTCGTCAAACCGGCCCGGCCTCAGCACAGCCGGGTCGAGAATATCCAGCCTGTTGGTTGCTCCGAGCACCAGCACGCCTTTCAGTTCCTCGACTCCGTCGAGTTCGGCGAGGAACTGGCTGAGGACTCGCTCCGAGACATGGGAATCGAACGACCCGGTTCCGCGCGTGGGCAGCAATGCGTCTATCTCGTCGAAAAAAACGATGCAGGGTGCTGCCTGACGCGCCTTCCTGAAAACGTCTCGCACCCCCCTCTCTGACTCGCCGACATACTTGGAAAGAAGGGAAGGCCCTTTGACCGAGATGAAGTTAACCTGCGTCTCGTTGGCGATGGCTTTGGCGAGCATCGTCTTGCCGCACCCCGGTGGGCCCGACAGAAGGATGCCTTTCGGTGGCCGGATACCGCCCTGTTTGTAAAGGTGGGCGTATTTGAGTGGCCATTCGACCGCTTGCTGCAGACGCTGTTTAAGCTCCGCAAGGCCGCCTATATCCTCCCATCGGACGTCGGGGACCTCCACGAATACCTCCCGTATGGCCGAAGGCTCGATCTCCAGGAGAGCGGTCATGAAGTCCTCCATGTGGACCTCCAACTTGGCCAACTCCTCGTACGGGATTCTCGCGAGGGCAAAATCAATGTCGGACATGATTCGACGAAGACATATCATCGCGGCCTCTCTGCACAAAGCCTCCAGGTCTGCTCCCACGAAGCCGTGGGTGATCTCAGCGAGGTGCGCCATGTTCACATCTTTTGCCAGAGGCATCCCTCGACTGTGGATTTCCAGGACTTCAAGTCTTCCATTGCGGTCCGGAATCGGAATGGCTATCTCTCTGTCAAAACGGCCCGGACGGCGAAGCGCCGGGTCGAGCGCGTTTGGGATATTCGTGGCGGCGATGACAATCACGTTCTGGCGTTTCGTCAGCCCGTCCATAAGCGCCAGAAGCTGCGCCACGACCCGCTTTTCCACATCCCCCACGACTTGCTCTCGCCTCGGGGCGATGGCATCAATCTCGTCGAGAAAAATGATGCTTGGCCCTTTGCGGCTCGCCTCCTCAAAAATTTTGCGAAGGTGAGCTTCGCTCTCCCCGTAGAATTTGTGGATGACCTCCGGCCCGCTCACCGAGAAGAAATTTGCCTCTGTCTCGTGGGCGATTGCCCGAGCGATCAGGGTCTTGCCGCAGCCGGGCGGCCCGTAGAGGAGAACTCCCTTGGGCGGCTCAATCCCCAACCGCTGAAAGACCTCCGGGTATCGCAAGGGGAGCTCGATCATCTCCCGTATGCGTTGAAGCTGCGGCTTCAGCCCGCCTACGTCTTCGTAGGAAGGAGCACGGGCCTTCTCCTCCGCTTGAACCCTGCCGATGATTAACTGGGTTGCGTGATTGATGATGACCGGCCCCTGCGGGTTAGTGGTCTCCACCCTGAAGTCGGCGGGACGGCTGCCGAAAAGCGTCACCCGAATAATGTCACCCGACATGATTGCCAGACCGTCGAGGAGGCTGCCAATATACTTAAGGTCCCGATCTGCGGGTGCGATTGTCGTCGGCGCAAGGACAACGCGGCGAGCGGGAGGAGCCGAGACCTTCCGAACAATCACGAACTCGTCAAGCGCGGTGCCTGCGTTCTCACGTGCGATGCCGTCCATTTGTATCCGCGATTGGCCGCGATGCTCCTTGTAGGCGGGCATGGCCTTGCAGACGGTCTCCCTCTTCCCGCTGACCTCAACCGTGTCACCTATCTGAACCTGCAACTTCTGGAGGTCTTCCGGGTCCATGCGAACAAGACCGCGTCCGACATCCTTAGCGAGAGCTTCCGTGACCCTCAGCCTCAGTTTTGCATCGCCACCTTTGCCCATGGCTTCCGTGAAATCGTCCCTACTTAAGGCACTTAATCTCCACAATCCCGTTGTTGCAGGAAATCGTCATCTTCTCCCGGCTGAAACTTCCCGGCAGAAGCACTTCCTTGCGATACTTTTTGTCTCCTCGCTCCGCCTGGAGAGTCAAAATGTCATCCTTCAGGTCAGCCTGGACATCTTCAGGGCCGATTCCAGGCATTTCAGCGACGACCAGGACGTGGTCCTCTTCTTCGAAAACATCCACCAGCGGTTCCCGGATTTCTTGGACAGTGGCTTGACCGGTGGCCTCGTCCTTGCGAATGTTACCGAAAGGCTCAACCGTAACTCCTTCTCCTCCCAGCCCCACCTTGACCGAGAAGCCATAGACTCCCTTTATCCCTTTCTCTTTGCCTTCCGCGCGAATCTCGCCTGTCCTGGAGAGGACTTCTCCTTTCTCGGCAAGGTCACCGAGCTTTTCCACCAACCCGGCGAGTCCCTTGAAAATTCCCCCGAGTCCTAAACCCACGTCGAGTTTGATAGCGTTCTTCTTGGCTGTGTCCTTATCCTTCTTTTTTTTCATCGGCGTCTCCCTTTGGGGCAATTTGGTACTTCCTTATCTTTGTGTGAATCGTTTTGTAGTCAATCCTCAGCAACCTGGCAGCTTTGGCCTTATTGCCTCCGGCATGTGTGAGGGCCTCCCGCAGGGCGTCTCGTTCGGCGGCTGTGGTGCTGCGCTTCACGACCTCTCTGAGCGAAAGCCCGGTCCAGGTCAGCGGTTCCGTTTTCGCCCTGAAGGTGGGACGAGAAGCGGGCGCCCCAGGCAAACCGAGGTGCCTTTCTTCGATTTTCTCGTCAGCGAGAAGCACCGCCCTGCGAATCGTTGAGCGGAGTTGACGAACGTTGCCGGGCCAGTCGTAGGCGAGCAGCGCCTCCATCGAAGACTCGGAAAGTCCCTTGACCCTTTTACCAAGCTCGATGTTTGTGGTGTCCAGAAAGCGTCTCGCGAGATAAAGGATGTCCTCCTTGCGTTCTCGCAGCGGCGCAACCGTTATGGTGAACTCGTTCAGGCGAAAGAAAAGGTCCGCCCGAAACGCCCCGGAGAGTGTCAAAGCCTGGAGGTGCTGATTGCTCGCCACCAAGAGGCGCACGTCCACCTTCACCGGCCTGGTGCCCCCGACACGATAAACCTTTTTCTCCTGCAAAACCCGCAAGAGCTTGGCTTGAGAACCGAGAGGCATGTTTGAGATTTCGTCTAAGAAAAGCGTTCCTCCTTGGGCGGCCTCGAACTTCCCCCGCTTCTGGGCATCGGCTCCTGTGAAAGCTCCCTTTTCGTGTCCAAACAGCTCGCTTTCCAGAAGCGTCTCCGGGATCGCGCCGCAGTCAACCGGCATAAAGGGAGCACCCGAACGCGCGCTGGTATGGTGGATCGCCCGGGCCACCAGCTCCTTTCCGGAACCCGTTTCTCCCAGAATTATGACGGTGAAATCCGATTTGGCCACGCGATTCACTTCCTGGATGAGCCGTCCGACAGCCTCGCTCGGCCCCATCATCTCCCTGAGGGGGCTCCCGTCCTGGATTTGATTGCAGAGTTCATTCAGTTTCCTCTTAAGGTCTCTTTCAGCGAGGGCCCGATGAACGACCCGGATGACCTCATTGTGGTCGAAGGGCTTGGCAAGATAATCGTGGGCGCCGGCCCTCATTGCCTCAACGGCCCCCTGAACCATGGCGTAGGCGGTGATCACAATGACCGGCAGGTCTCGGTCAATCTCTTTTGCCCTCCTCATCAACTCCATCCCGTCCATTCCCGACATCTTTACATCAACCAACAGCACATCCGGGGGCTCATGGGAAATCATCCTTAAAGCCGCTTCGCCATCGTGAGCCACCGCCGCTTCAAGCCCTGCTCTCCCGACTACGTGCGAAAGGACTCCACAGATGTCCTTCTCATCATCTACGATTAGAACTCGACCACCGTTTCCGATCATCCCTGTTGACTCCGCAAGCAATAGGTCTGTTAGTCGGATAAACCACGCGGATATCCTTCGCGAGCATTTCCCCCAACGAGTGAAGCATCCCTAAGAATACAATCCCGGTCTCGCCGACGAGGAGAGTTGTGTTTATACGGTCGGCAATATATCGGTCGCGTCTTTCGAGCAAGGAACTGCTCAAGGCTTTAAGTTCTGCCTCGATTTTTTTCCCTTCCCCGGAGCTTTCTGCATCCAACAACCGTTTGACGAGCTCGTATTCTTCCACGAGAAGTTCCGAAGACTCCGTCCCCATGACGGTAGCGCCGCGTTCCATGAGCCGGAGGAGAAGCTGATGGTTGCGGCTTCCGACCTTTGCTAAGTCACTGACGATACCGGCTTCCCGGCCGCAGACGGGCAGACCATCCTGGTAGATGCGAACCCTTTCATAGCTGAGGGCCAACCGGTCTATGGCCCCTTCGATTTTCGTCCACATTTTCTCTACGGCATTGAGCTGGCGCTTCCAGCCCTTTTCGCCCAGCTTTCGGACTGTCATCCGCCGCAGCGATTCGCTTAGAGCACCCATGTCTGTCTGGGTGTGAATTATGGGGAAGTGAATCAATGTCCTTGCGGTAGAGGGTGAGCCGCTGCCAAATTGCTTTTCCATGCGCGCCTTGCGTCCTGGCGATCGAGGAGTTATTTGTTGATTTTTGTGAGGCGCCTCCATGTGTTTGCGCAGCGATGCGGAGACCGTCTTTGCCGTCACGCCAGGAACAACGCCGACCGTTTCACGCGCTGCGAGGACCCGGCCAAGACCGCCCCGCAGCTCTCCGCACCTCCTGTCGAGGCCGCGCTTGCGGGCGCGACGGGACCCCAGATTTCAATTCCAGCGCTCCTCCTTTTCGCCGTGGCCGCATCAACGTTATGCGAGTGCTCCGCCGCCCGCGAAAAACAGAATGGAGGACGCCTGAAATCTGGTTGATATGACCGGGCAATACGGTAGGCTAAGCAACCGCTTTCCATTTTTCTACGGAGCAAGTACCATACCCAAAAAGGCGGAATGGACGGTTCCTGGCACCGCACCCGGTGCTACTGCTTCACTACTAAGCGATTGTAAACGCGGTCATTTCCGGCGGGCCCGCGGCATGCTTGTTTTTGCGGCCGACTTTCCGCACGAGTTGTGGAGTGCACTCCACACAAGGGTGGGTCCGGCTCTACAATATGATTGAGCACGGCTGACCCCAATTCCTGGGCAAACAGGCCATCTCAAGGCCCGATACATTTTTGAAGACCAGGTGGCCTTTGTGGAGCAACGCGCCGGATAGGCCGGGAGGTTTCACCTGGACAACTTGGCATTTATCAGATGGGTTGGCAGCGGCACTCTGCCGCAAACCGGGCTTCTGGTAGGCTTTTTATGCAGCGCGGCCTTATAATAAGGATATATTCGATGGCCGCCAGCATCACTACTGACCTTGTTCTGGCGGGCCATCTGCCAAATTGCCACAGTGCGCTGGCTGCTCGGAACTGAAGTTGGACCCGAAGAATGGGACCTTCATCCGTGTCGAGGAAGTGAACAAGCTGGTCGAGCGTGAGTACCGAAGGCCCTCGGTTTTGCCAGAGAATGTTTGAGGTCTGTTTGTTCTCCGATTGTAGCCGTTGACATGGATTGAGACGATCAGGCGAAGAATAGAAACGCAGTCTGAGATTCGTCAATGTCGCACGATATCAGACCAGGAGGAAAACGATGCTTAGGGATTTCGCCCGCGCTTTCTCCGTCGCCGCAGTGATAGCTCTGCTCGTGACATCTGGATTGGCTGCGGTGAGTGCCGCTTCTCGAGAAAAAAAGATAAGTCTTGACACAGACCCGAATCTGGTCGGCTGGTGGAAGTTTGATGAAGTGTCGGGTCAAACCGCGGCGGATTTCTCCGGGCGCGGGCACAACGGTACGCTCAAGGGTGGCTTATCGTTTGAGAAGGACTCGGTTTCGGGCCGAATGGGAAAAACGCTGAGGCTCGACGGCAGGGATGATTACGTGGAGATAACGGGATACAAGGGCGTCAGCGGCACGCGGCCTCGGACGGTGGCGGCATGGATCAGGACGAGAAGGCCCGTCGGGGAGATTGTGTCGTGGGGCGAAGATGATTACGGCAAAATGTGGATAGTCGGCTTCATCAGGGGACGCGTGGGCGCGACGCCAAAGGGCGGGTATCTTTATATGAACTCCGAGGTCCACGACGATAGGTGGCATCACGTGGCGGTCGTGGTGCAAAGCGCTGACAGGCCGAATCTTCACGACCATGTGAAACTTTATCTCGATGGCGCCGTTGCGGAGATACACGACATTGGCCTTCTGGACCTGTGGCCGATTGAGACCGGAGGCGACATGGATGTCAGGATAGGCAGGGGATTCAATGGCCTCATTGACGATGTTCTTATCTACGAGCGGGCTTTGTCAGAGGAAGAGATAAGGGCGTCATTTATCCTGAAGGCCGGTCCTGGGTCGCCCGAGTCCGAGTGACGTTAGAGCGAGGTGCTGAATTCGATTGAACAAGAGGCGATCATGGCTGGTTGAGAGGGAAACATCGGAGAAGGAGAGGAGCGATGGAGAGGAAACGCGTGACCCGACGGCAGTTTGTGCGAGATAGCGCCATGGCGGTAGCGGGTGCGGCTATGGGTCTTGGCGCTATGACTGGCAGAAAGGCGAAAGCCAGCGGCAGTGAAGCCACGGATGTTTCCAAGGCGCTGAATTACAACCCGCGTATGGAATACCGCCGGCTTGGCAAGACCAATCTGGTCGTTTCGGCAGTGGGTCTGGGCGGGCACTCGCAGAGCAACGACAAGGAGCGCTACGAAATTGTCAGCCGCTGCCTCGATGCTGGCATCAATTACATAGACAGCACGGGAAGCGGCGAGCTACTCAGGGACGTGAAGGCCCTCGCCGGACGCCGCGATAGAGTGTACCTCGGCATCTCTGAAACCGGCCGCGAGCCTCGCAACCCGGATTACCGCGCGGCCAACAAGCTGATAACTGTCCTGGACGAGATGTTGAAGGGAGCGAGATTGGAATGGACCGACGTGTGGCGGATCACCGTCTATGAGCCGGGCGGCAGGCACTCGTTCGACACTTCCTGCGAGGTCATCGAGGCTCTGGAGCGAGCTAAGAAGCAAGGCAAGGCACGCTTCGGCGGCATCTCCTCGCACGACCGCCGCTGGTTGAAGTTCATGATCGAATACTTTCCGCAGATTGACGTCATCCTTTTCCCTTTCACCACCATGACCAGAGCCGCTCCGACTGACAGTCTCTTCGACGCTCTCAAAAAGCGCGATGTGGGTGCCTTCGGAATAAAGCCTTTTGCAGCGGCATCGCTTTTCACCGGCGACCCGCTGGAGGACAACCGGCGTGGGCGGTTAGCCATTCGCTACATCCTTCATAGCAACACTGTAATACCAATCCCTGGTATCAACAGCATTGCCGAGGTGGACAATGTGGCAAAGGCAGTGATGGAGCGGCGGGAATTCGACCTGAAAGAAAGGGCCGAGTTGGAGTCGGCTACTAACGAGATGTGGGCTAAACTTCCTCCCTGCTATGAATGGCTGAAGGAGTGGGCTTGGGTCTGATCGAGGGGAGACCCCAAATGCCTGCTCGTCGGGCCGCAAAGCCGAGGCGTTTACTTGTTTCCTCGGATTGACACCTGCGGAGAACGGATGCGACACTCTCTGCTGCTCGTTGTGTTGGCACTGACAGTTGCCGGAGCTGGCTGCCGGGAAGTGAGGCCAAGACAAGAACCGGTGGCAACGCTGAAACCCGGCGCGGTCGGCCAGTCCTTGGGAAGCCGCGAGACCGCCTTAGAGCAGGAACCCGCGGCCGACGGCAAATCACCGCCACCGGATGATGCGGAACCTCCGCTGCTGCTCGACGAGGGACCGGACATTAGCTTCCTCCCGAAACCGGCGGCCGATAACAGTCGCTGCCACGTGTGCCACATGAACTACGTGCAGGAGGATATGGCCGTTGTCCACGCGCGAGCCAGGATCGGATGCGCGGATTGTCACGGGGAGTCTGACGCCCATATCGCTGACGAATCATGGTCATGGGGCGGAAGAGGCACGGCCCCCGATGTTATGTATCCTCCTGAGAAGATAAACCCGTTCTGTATGGGTTGCCACCCAAAGGAGAAAATCGCCACCGAGTCGCACGAACCTCTCTTGGCTGGCACAATGGAAGCAAAGTACTGCACGGATTGCCACGGCAAACACCGCCTGGCACAGCGCAGGTGCAAATGGAAATAGGTTTCGAAATGCGAAGAAGCGAAATGGCCGAAGCCATCCATTGAAGCGCTTCGGCAGGGCAGCCGTAAGAAAGGCATGCCCGGCTAAAAACTCTCACCTCTACGCAGGAAGAACTGAACAGTCAAAGGAGAGGAGAACATGAGAAGCCAGAACATCTTGAATTCCACCACGCAGCGAGGCGTCAGCCGACGGGAAATGTTAGCGGGCATCGCGGCGGCGCTGGGAGCTTTTGGTCTCGCCCGACCTGCAACTGGAGATGAGACCGAGAAGAAATCTCCGGCCAACAGGAGAGGGAGGATTAATCAATCCATCGCCTATTGGTGCTTTGAAGAATATTGGGACCTCGAAAAGACCTGCCAAATCGCCAAGAAACTCGGATGCAGAAGCGTGGAGCTCGTCCCGCCTGAGACCTGGCCGACGCTTAAGAAACACGGCCTTGTCTGCGCCCTTGCGTCTTCTCACATGTTCGTAAGGGGCATGAATAACCGCTCACATTGGGATGAATGCCTCAGCAAAATCAAAGAGGCAATTGACGCCACCGCGGATGCCGGCTTCAAAAGCGTCATCACTTTCACCGGCTACGGCGATACTTCCGGGGAGGAGAAGGGAAGCAAGGTTGACCCCAAGGAGGGAGCCAAGAACTGCGTCGAGGGATACAAGAAAATCATCGGCTATGCGGAGAAAAAGAAAGTGAATCTGTGCCTCGAGCAGCTCAACACCCGAGACGATAGCCATCCGATGAAAGGACATCCCGGCTACCAGGGCGACCACGTGGACTATTGCATGGACATCATCAAGAAAGTTGGCTCGCCGAACATGAAGCTTCTCTTCGATGTTTATCACGTCCAAATCATGGACGGGGATTTGATCCGGCGAATCAAGGAATGCGCGGAATACATCGGCCACGTCCATGTCGCGGGAAATCCCGGCAGGGGTGAACTCGACGATAAGCAGGAGATAAATTTTCCCGCAGTCATGCGGGCACTTGTAGAAGTCGGCTACAAAGGCTATGTCGGACACGAATTCATTCCGACCCGTGACCCGCTGGAAGGCGTCGCCGAAGCCGTCAGAGTGTGCGACGTGTGAGCGAGGGGCTGAGTTCCTGGCGCGTCGCCAGCCCGCCGTGGGCGGCTTCCTGACAGTGTGGTCCGTCCTCGGAGGTAAAACTTCAATCATCTTCGTAGGGACGCCTGATTTCCCAAGGACAAGCGTCCCGAAGAACCAAAACAATAGAACAAGGAGAGAAGGGAGTGATAACGGAACTCGCAAAGGGCGTTTATTGGGTCGGTGTTGTGGACTGGGCGATCCGCCACTTTCACGGGCGTGAACTATCAACTCACCGCGGGACGACGTACAACTCCTATCTTATCGTTGACGAAAAGGTCGTGCTGGTGGACACGGTCTGGTCGCCTTTTGAGGAGAAGCTTATCGAGAACATCCGCGAGGTCGTTGATCCTGAGAAGATTGATGTTGTGGTAGCCAACCATGCCGAGATAGACCATTCGGGTTCTCTTCCAGGCGTCATGCGTCATGCTCCGCACGCCGTCCTCGTCGTTTCGAAACGGGGACAGGAAAGCGTAGCAGGGCACTACCACCAGAACTGGAATTTCAAAGCGGTACAAACCGGTGAGAGGATCGACATCGGTGCCAGAGAGCTGATCTTCGTCGAGGCGCCGATGCTTCACTGGCCGGACAGCATGTTCACGTACCTGACCGGCAGCAATATCCTCATGCCCAACGACGCATTCGGCCAGCATTATGCCACCGCCTTCCGTTTCAATGACCAGGTAAACCAGGAAGAACTCTACGAAGAAACGCTGAAGTATTACGCCAACATCCTCACTCCCTTCAGCAAGCTCGTCACAAAGAAGATCGAAGAAGTTGTGGGGATGAACCTGCCGCTTGAGATGATTGCGCCGAGCCATGGGGTTATTTGGCGCAGGGACCCTATGCAGATAGTCAGGAAATACCAAGAATGGGCGGCTCAGATTCCCGAAAAACGCGCTGTCATTCTATACGACACGATGTGGGAGGCTACAAGGCTCATGGCAGAAGCCATCGGCGACGGCCCGGCTGCCGCCAGCGTTCCTTACAAAATATTTCATGTCGCCGTCTCCGATCGGAATGACATTATCACCGAGATTTTCAGGTCCAAGGCCATCATTGTGGGGTCTCCGACGCTCAACCAGGGTCTCCTTCCGACGATCACCCCACTTCTTGAAGACCTCAAGGGGTTGAAGTTTCAAAACAAGGTCGGCGCTGCGTTCGGGTCGTATGGCTGGAGCGGTGAATCGGTGAAGCTCATCGAGGAGCTTCTGATACGCAGCGGCATCCGGGTCGTTTGTCCGGGCGTTCGGGCGAAATGGCAGCCAACAGCGACCGATCTTGAGGAATGCGAGAGGTTCGGCTCGCTGGTAGCCAAAACCGTGATAGAGGAGTAGCTCCATCAGCACGACCGAAGGAGACTGTTGATTCTTTAGCAGGAGAATGGCAGCGTAGGAACCACGCTTTACCAGAACCCGCCCTGCGGCAGCAATACCAGCTTGACGTTTTCTTATTCACCCGCAACACCGACCTGATCCACCCAACGCCTTTCTCCGGACTCGGCGCAGGCGACATCCAGCGAGATGTCCCGCGAGGCTGCTGCTCGAGCGGATAACGTTCAGGCCGGGTCACACTCGCCTTCCACATAGTTGAGGTCGGCATTCGCCGGAACCCGCCGCCAGGCTCAGCTTCTTGAACCCATGGTCACCCACCAACACCGCAGACAGCCGAGCGACCCTCTCTTTTTTGATTTCTGTGCTGACCTTCCTGGTTCTGTTTTTCGGCATGGATATTGTGAACACAGGTTGACAAGGTGCGGTTCCTCGCGCCGAACGTCAATTGTGACGAGACGGAAATCTGCAGCCCGTTCTGTGCGAGCAGGGTGGAATTTTCGGCGGTAGCGCACCTCCGTGACCTGTAGACACGCCTTTCCCATCATGAGACCTGTTTGGGACCCGCCGCGCGCCCCGCGCGCCCAACCAGCAGAAACATCTTGAGCAATTGAGGCATGGTGATGTAAATAGAGCGCTATGAAGAAAACCGTACACCTTGCGATTGAGAATTAACTTCTACCGGGGAGGACTATGATGCGCGGACACACAATGAAGACGTGGTGGCGCAAGATAGGAGTGTTCAAGTGGAAAGCGGCCTTCTTTTCGGTCGTTATCGTCGGTTGGACATGTCTTGCCACATTTGAACTCCTCTGCGCCGAAGCAGAAAAACCGCAGGCGAGCTGGAAGGCAGGCGTCGCGTCAGTTGTCATTACGCCTGAGCGCTCGATGTGGATGGCGGGATATGCGGCGCGGACGAAACCTTCCGAGGGAAAAATCCACGATCTGCATGCCAAAGCCCTCGCTTTGGAAGATGCCGAGGGAAATCGCCTCGTGATCGTCACCTCCGACCTCATCGGCATTCCGAGAGAGCTGCGCGACCGGGTCGAAAAGGAAGCCAGGGAGCGATACCGACTTCCCCCGGAGAGCCTGCTGCTAAGCGCCTCGCACACCCACTGCGGACCGGAGCTGAGGGCCTGGAGGGGCTCGCAACCGTGGGACCTACCGCCGGAGCAAATACGACTGAGTGAGGAGTACTTCGAGAGCCTGCGAGAGAAGCTGCTGCTCCTGGTGACTCAGGCGTTGGATAATTCGGCTCCGGCGCGCCTGGCGTGCGCACACGCTCGGGCGGGCTTTGCCATGAACAGGCGATTGAAAACCGACGGTGGGTTTGTGATAGGCCTCAATCCCGACGGGCCAGTGGACCACGATGTGCCCGTTTTGCGGGTTGACACCCCGGAAGGAAAATTGCAGGCGGTGCTGTTCGGCTACGCCTGCCACAACACAACGCTTGACTTCTTCCAGTTCTGTGGAGACTATGCGGGTTTCGCGCAGGAGTATCTGGAGGAATCGCATCCCGGCACAGCCGCTCTGTTCGTTGCCGGCTGCGGCGGCGACCAGAATCCCTATCCACGCCGTACACTCGAACTGGCGCAGCAGCATGGGCGGGCGTTGGCCAACGGGGTCGAGGCCGCGCTGATCTCACCACCCCGTCCAATTCAAGGGCCTCTTCGCCTTGCGCTGGACGAGGTGACGCTGGAGCTGGCCGAACCACCCAGCCGCGAGCAACTCGAGAAGCAAGCCAAGTCCGCCGACAAATACGAACGCCAGCACGCCCAAGCGCTCCTGGATGAACTGGAGAAGACCGGCAAGATTCGCTCGACATATCCGTACCCCGTGCAGGTTGTCCGGTTCGGCGGCGAACTGACTCTGGTCGCGCTGGCCAGTGAAGTGGTCGTGGACTATTCGCTCCGACTGAAAGCGGAGCTGCCCGGTGAGCCGGTGTGGGTGGCTGCATACTGCAACGATGTTTTTGGGTACGTACCTTCCGTGCGAGTCCTGCAAGAAGGCGGCTACGAAGCTCGAGGGGCGGTGCGATACTATGGCACTGTCCCGACACCGTTTGCACCATCCGTCGAGAAACTGGTCGTGGATAAGGTGCATGAGCTGGTCAGGAAGGTGAGGGCATCGAAAAGCCCCGCAGGAGAACAAAAAAGCCCCCAGAAAGGCGCTCGGATGATAGAACCTCTCAGGCGGACAAAGGTTGCTCAATACGGTAGCATCGATTTCTAAACCAACTGCGATTTCAGCTACAAAACGCGCCAGATTCTCCTGTGTGTCTCTTGGCGCGATGAAAACTTCAATGGGGAGGGTGGACAATGACTGCCGCAATGACTCAACACCGAATCCGTGGATGGCTCTTCTTGACAAGCGTTCTGCTGGCGGTTCGTGGCGCCAGCGGGTCTGAACCCGTCGAGAAATCGGCGCATTCCAGCTCGCCTGCCGGACTGGTTGCCAGGACGTACAATTCCGGGTTTGAATTGGCTCACGACACTTACAACGGGATGGGCACTGGCAGCGACGGCAAAATCTACTATGTGCTCTCCTCGGAATCGTTCGAAGTCGCCGCACAGATGTTCTGTTACGACCCGGCTGCCGACGAAATCCGACACCTGGGTGACCTTACGGAAGCGTGTGGCGAAAAGGGGTCGAAAGCGATTGTCCAGGGGAAGTCCCACGTCAACTTCGTGGAATGTAACGGGAAACTCTACTTCGCAACCCACGTCGGGTACTACTCCATCATCGACGGGATGGAGAAAATTGGCGTTCCGCCGCCGGGCCACAAACCATATCCGGGGGGACATTTTCTGGCCTACGATATGAAAGCGGGAAAGTTCCACGACCTCGCCAAAGCGCCCCACGGCGAAGGGATTCTTTCCATGACAATGGACGCGCGGCGCGGTCGGCTATACGGCCTGACCTGGCCAACCGGCTACTTCATCCGCTGCGACCTCGCCGCGAGGGAGCTAAAAGACCTTGGTCCGACATCGAAGCTCGGCGAAAACGGGAAGGGGGAGAACTACCGCACGCTCTGCCGCTCCCTCGTCGTCAACCCGGATGACGGCTCCGTATACTTCACGACGAGCGAAGGGGACATCTTCCGCTACAGATACGACTCGGATTCAATCGAAGTCGTAGAGGGCGAGGATATGAGGAAAGATTACTTCGGGCTGTACGACCCCGCCTCGCCCGGTCACATGGGGTATAACTGGAGACAGACAATATGGGACGGAGCCGAAAAGGTTGTCTACGGCGTTCACGGCAATTCCGGCTACCTTTTCCGCTTCGATCCGAGCATTCCCCGGATTGACGTTCTGGACCGCATCACTTCTTTGCCCTCTAAGCGAAGCGGAATGTTCGACCAGTTCAGCTACGGCTATCTTGGTTTCGCTCTCGGTCCCGACGGCCGGACCGTTCACTATCTGACCGGCGGGCCCATTTACATTGAGGGGAAGAGAGTCGCAGGCAAGGCGAAGACAGCTATGGGCGAGTCGAAGGGGATGGAGAATCTTCACCTCATCACCTACGACATACCAACCGCGAAATACACCGACCACGGCCCCATTTTCTTCGAAAACGGCGAGAGGCCAGCCTATGTCAATTCGATCGCCGTTGGGAAAGATGGCACGGTCTACACCCTGTCGAGAATCACCCAGGACGGCCGCACGCGAACCGACCTCATCAGCATTCCCGGGCCGTTTAAGAGCGAGTAAGCGTGCCTCTCCCTCGTTCTCTGGCAAACGGGCCGGCATGATCGCCCAATCACATTCATCGAAAGCCCTTCAACTCGGAAGCGCGTGGCAGAGGCGCGTTTCGATTCGAGACGTAGTTTCAGCGCGGTCAGCCTTTCGGGAATCGAGGAAGGCTCTTGATGAGGCGCGAGCCAAAAGGTCAGAGAATGCCTGAATTCTATGGCGGAGAGGGCGGGATTCGAACCCGCGTCCCCCGTTTGAGCGGGGGAACACGATTTCCAGTCGTGCTCCTTGGGCCTCTCGGACACCTCTCCGTGAAGAAGGCGACGATTTATTCAGCCACTTGAGGGCCGGTCAGCGCGGGCTCCGAACCCTGATCGGCCCCCGGATATTCGGCGAGCAAGAGCACTCGTCGCGGTCGGCACGGTGCCGTTGCTCGCTCGCAGCCTCGACCGGGCGCGCCACCCGCCGAAAAAAAGCGGGGTACCGCCAAGCGGTAACCTTCACGACGCGGTCACGTTTCGGCGTCCCTTTGCTGGTTCTCCAAATCGGCGACGATTGCTCTGGCCTTGTCGAGGTCTTCTTCGAAAACCCTGAGCTCCCCCCAGGCCCCTTCGGACCAGACCTGAGATATTCCGTCGAGAGCCCTGTCGTGGAAGGAAACCACCTGGCACTCTATCCCGGCCGCTGCGAGGAAATCCCTGATGCGTATCGCTTCCATCTCATCAAGAACCATCTTGAGGACGACGATGTTTCTCGAATCGTCCATTATTGAGACCTTTCGATTCGTATTTCTTCTTCACGACCTTTGTTGACGGGCGGCGCCCTTTGCCACCGAGGCCCGGTTCCTGGACGGTCATGCGCCTCGCGAGCTCGGTTCGCCTCTCCCAAGACATCCCTCTTTGCGTTGCCTCTACGGGCACCATCCCAGCGCGCGACGAGAGGCATCATAGCGCAAGCCGCCGATTTGTTCAATGAGAAATACATTCCGGGGATAGGGCCTCTGCGTCGCGGGAGGCTCGCCACGCAGGACGCAGAAAGTCGGACAGGACAACAGGATTCTGAGGACTATCCTGTAATCTTGTCTCTTTGGTTGTTTTCTTGTACGAATTCTGCGCCCAACGATTGAAGGATTACTTGGGGGCATTCTCGAGGCGCACAAGACTGCGGTCGATGTCGCGAGAAAAGCCCCGCCAAGAAGCGGGGCTTCCGCGGTGCTGTCGCGCTTGAACTGGCGGACTGAAATGGATAGCATGAGAGAAGGGTACAAATTGACCAGGTGGCGGCATTGCCGCCAAAACGAGAGGAGTTTTTTCTAAGCTCTTTCAGCACGCAGAAAGGACTGACCAAGATGAAGGCGATTAATCGGCGGATGTTCTTGAAGAATTCGGTTAGCGCGGGAGCGGTGGCGGCGGTTGTGTTATCGTCGGCGCGACGGAGTGCGGCAGCGAGCGACAAAATCATCGTCGGCGTGATGGGGATTCGCGGCCGGGGAGATTTTCTGGCGAGAGCGTTTGCAGCTTGTCCAGAGGTCGAGGTGGCGTACCTCTCCGACGTGGACAGCCGCCTCTTTGAGCCCAGAGCAAAGGCCGTGGAAGCCGCTCAGGGAAAAAAGCCGAAGACGGTACAAGACGTTCGGCGAATTCTGGACGACCCGGAAGTGGACGCTCTCGTAATCGCGACGCCCGACCACTGGCACGCCCTTGCGACAATATGGGCTTGTCAGGCGGGGAAAGACGTCTATGTCGAAAAGCCAGCCTCCCAGAACATCTGGGAGGGGAGGAAAATGGTGGAGGCGGCCCGGAAATACGGGCGTATCGTGCAGCTCGGGACGCAGAGCCGCAGCGCCCCCTATGTAAGGAACGCGATTGAGTTCATCCGCGCCGGTAAGCTCGGGAAGGTTCACATGGTTCGCGTTTTGAACATGAAGACTCGCGGCGTTCTTCAGGAGAAGCCGGACGAGCCGATTCCGGAAGGGGTTGACTACGACATGTGGCTCGGGCCAGCGCCGAAGCGGCCGTACAATGCAAACCGCTTCCACGGTGGCTGCTGGAACTGGTTTTGGGATTTCTCTGGCGGCGACATCATAAACGACGGTGTTCATCAGATTGACCTCGCTCGCTGGGCGGTCGGGGACGATTATCCGAAATCGGTGTTCACGACGGGCGGCATCTTCCATTTCAAGGACGGTGGCGAAACGCCGGATACGCAGATTGTAACGTACGAGTATGAGAACCTGACGATGGTCTTCGAATTGACGCTCTGGACGCCCTACATGAAGAAGACACCCCAGGAGATTAGGGATTCGGACAGATGGCCAAACTGGCCTTTCAGCGCCACGAAGGTCGAAGTCTACGGGACAGACGGATTCATGTACCTCGGCAGGCACGGCGGCGGATGGCAGTCTTTCGGGCCGGACTGGGAGGAAGGGCCCTACGAATACGGGAGGGACCCCTTTCGGCATCATCTCGAAAACTTTCTGAACTGCCTCCGCAGCCGCGAAAAACCGAACGCGGATATCGAAACCGGGCATCTATCCACGCTGCTTTGTCACCTCGGTAACATTTCCCACCGCGCCGGGAACCGCAAACTGGTCTTCGACGGCACCACCGAATCGTTTGTCGGAGACGAGGACGCCAATCGCTACCTGAAGCGAGAATATCGCCCTCCGTATGTCGTGCCGGAAAAGGTGTGAGCTTCCTGGCGGCGCAGAGGTCAGCACTCCTTGTCAGTGCAGAAAGAAACGATGACGGCTCGGATAACGTACAAGATAAAGGGCCTGGACTGTGCGGAAGAAGCGGCCATCCTGAGAAAGAAGCTCCACGGTCGGGAGGGCATTCTCTCCGTAGATTTTGACATCCTCAATTCCCGGATGACCGTCGAACACGACCCTCACAGGATTTCCCCGGGGGCCATCGTTGCCGCGGTCGCATCCACCGGCATGCGAGCTGTTCTATGGAAGGAGAACTCAAAGGAAGGAGGCGATTCGTTCTGGCATCGGCGTGGCCGTCTGGTGATGACCTGGGTGAGCGGCGCGGCGCTTCTGGGCGGCTTCCTGAGCCACTGGTTGGCTCACGGCGGCCCCGTCCACGCCTTGACCTCGGGCGGCAAACAGCACGCCTTTCCCCTGATTTCAGTTTTCCTGTATCTTTCTTCGGTTGTGGCCGGAGCCTGGTACGTTCTGCCAAGAGCGCTGCACGCCGCCAGAAAACTGCGCCCCGACATCAACCTCTTGATGACCATAGCCATTGCCGGCGCGATGGGTATTGGAGAATGGTTGGAGGCTTCCGCAGTGGCTTTTCTGTTTGCCCTGGCCCTTCTTCTGGAGCAATGGAGCGTGGCTCGTGCTCGCCGGGCAATCGAGACGCTCATGGACCTGTCGCCCACCACTGCCCGGTACACATCGCCGGACGGCGGTTCCATTATCGAGAGCCGGGTGGAAGAAGTCCCCGTTGGGGCCATCGTTCTGGTCCGCCCCGGTGAAAAAATCCCCCTCGACGGCGACGTGACAAAAGGCTTCTCGACAGTGAATCAATCTCCGATCACGGGTGAGTCACTGCCAGTGACCAAGAAGCCCGGCGATCAGGTCTTCGCCGGGACTATAAACGGGGATGGGGCGCTTGAGTTCAGGGTCACAAAACCATCCAGCGACACGACGCTGGCGCGGCTGATTCACCTCGTCCAGGAAGCGCGTTGCCGGCGGGCGCCGAGCGAGAGATGGGTTGACAGATTCGCCCGCCACTACACGCCGGTCATGATGTTGGTTGCTCTGTGCATGGTCGTGGTGCCGCCGCTCTTTTTCAGCGCCCCGTGGATGGAGTGGCTGTACCGCGGTCTTGTGACGCTGGTGATTGCTTGCCCTTGCGCGCTGGTTATCTCGACGCCGGTGAGCATAGTGTCCGGCTTGACCGCAGCGGCCCGCAACGGCGTCCTGATAAAAGGTGGGGTATTCCTTGAGGCGCCCGCTCGCCTAAAGGCGCTCGCTCTCGACAAAACAGGAACGCTCACCTACGGGCAGCCGGAGATGCAGGAGGTCGTTCCTCTCGACGGCCATACGCGAGAGGAACTTCTGGAGATAGCCGCCACTCTGGAGGCGCGAAGCGAGCATCCCCTTGCCGGGGCCATCATCCGCAGGGCACAAGCAGAGGGAATCACTCCACGTCGTGTGGAAAAGTTTCAGGCCATTAAAGGAAAGGGCGCTCGGGCCGAGATAGACGGCCAGCCTTTCTGGATTGGCAGCCATCGGCTCATGCACGAAGTCGGCGGAGAAACCCCGGAAGTTCACAACAGAGCCGAACAGCTCCAGGAGGCGGGCTGCTCAGTTGTCGCCATAGGCAACGACAAGCACGTCTGCGGCCTAATTGCTGTCGCCGACGGGATTAGAGAAAACGCCCCCGAAACCGTGGAACTCCTAAGGAAGCTCGGCGTCCGCCACGTTGTTATGCTGACAGGAGACAACCAGGGGACGGCTCGCGCCGTAGCGCACACGACCGGGGTGGACAGCTTCCTGGCGGAGCTCCTTCCAGAGGACAAGGTGGAAGCGGTCCGGTCACTCGTCAGCAAACTTGGGACCGTGGCAATGGTCGGGGACGGCGTCAATGACGCCCCTGCGATGGCAGCCGCAACATTTGGTATCGCCATGGGGGCGGCCGGCACAGATGCCGCCATAGAAACCGCAGACATCGCCCTGATGTCCGATGACCTGATGAAACTCCCCTGGCTGATAGCACATTCAAGGCGCACCCTTCGAGTCATCAAGCAGAACATCGCCTTCGCTCTCGGTGTGAAGGCTCTTTTCATGATACTGGCGGCACTCGGACTCGCCACGCTGTGGATGGCCATTGCCGCAGACATGGGCGCATCGCTTCTGGTTATCTCCAACGGGATGAGGCTTCTCCGAACGCTTCCCGCCGCTTATACTTCCCGACACGTCTCGCTACTCCGTAGGAAGCATGCTGACCCATAAGCCCGACGAGCCGCCAAAAGGACGAGACCTCAAGCGCTACACACGGCTGACTCAGTAAAACGTGAAGTTATAATGCCTCTTCATGACCGGATGCTTTGGCTCGCGGGGAAGGAGCTTCGCATTGCTGTAAATGCGGATGCTCGAATCATCCAGCAGGATAACGTCGTCGTTTCCGTCGCCGTAAACGTCCGCCGCATAGCAGAACGGGGTTTCTCTATCGCTCGGGTGAGGAGGGGGATTCAGGAAGCGGACGAGCTGGCGGCCGCTCCCATCGAAAAGCCCGTCGGCTCGCGGAATGATTATCTCCATCACGCCGTCACCGTCCCAATCAATGACATCGTGGAAGCGCGTGTAGTCGGGCATGTAGGAGCCCAGAACATTCCCTTTCGCGTCGAGCAGCATGAGGCGGTCCGGAGATGGCGCCGGGTCGCCAGCTATATCCACGACAATTTCCCTTCCTGGGATATCGGGGCGGAGTTCAGCAACACGTGCGCTCTGGAAGTGCAAGACGACTTTGGGACTCATCTGCCATAACCTCTTCCCGAAATGGTCGGTCAAAATGAGGTCTTTTCCGTCGCAGCATGTGGTCAAATACCAGGGGCGGCCAGGAGACTCTCCGTCGAGATTCCAGGAAATGCGTGCAGTATCCGCGTGGCCGGGGGGTTCGGGCTCCAGACGCCATATCTCCCGCCCGTCATCGTTGAGAAGAGTGTAACCGCAAAGAAGCTCGTCCTTCCCATCCGCGTCAATGTCGTCGGGAGACGGATGATGTCCCGTATTCCCTTTCCACTCCCACAGGAGCTTGAAACTGCTGTCGTAGGCCCAGACGTGGTTGTAGCGGCTTTTGATGAGGATGTCGCTGGGCCTGCTCTTGCCGGTGAAGTTCGCTATCACTATGCAGTCGGCGACCCTGAGACCATCGGGAAGGGGCCACTTCTCTTCTTCCGTTCCGTCTGAACCGTTGGCCACAACCAGGTAGCCTTCCACAGTGTATAGAACCTCGCTCTCACCGTCGCCATCAATGTCGTATATCTGCACTGGAACATCGTACGTAATGATGGGGCTTCCGCCCTGACCCCAATTCCACAGAAGATTTCCGTCGCGGTCATACGCGGTGAGCGCGGTCACCGCCTGATTGGCATTTCGCGCCGTTAGAAAGTCTATGTCACCGTCGTTATCGAGGTCTCCTATGGCCAACCATTCTGCTTCTCGTCCCTGCGGCACTCGAATCACCCGCGCGGGGGCGACCTCCTCCGGGGTCCCTTTGACCCACAGAGGGTATACAATCCAGTCCAAAAAACGGACTCCGTTCCCATCAATAAAACCTATTCTTTCTCCGGCCGCGCCCTCAATCATACCCCTAAATGTTATTTGCCAACCAGGCTCCGGCTCGTCCTCATGCCATATTTTCGCCTTTATGCAAACATTTCTTCGCGTCCCGCCAATGTACCACGCTGGCCCGTGCTCATCGCGAGAGACTGCCGGAAAGGCGCAGACGCTCACGTTCACCCTGTACACCCGGTGCTGGAGGGCCGTCTGGATCGCAGCGGTTTTCAGGATTTCCCTTTTCCCATTCACGACCCGCCAGACCGCGATCGCGCCACTCCTCGCAGCGCATGCCACATAATTTCGCCTGTCCGCGGCCCAAAACACAACGACCGCCTCGGCGCTCGGGTCCTCGAAAATGACCTTTCGTGAAAGGACATAATTCTCCCGCGGTATTCGAGCCGACAACTTCAGGACACCACGCGCCCGGCTCGCACGGTTGTTCTCCCCTTCTGCGGCACCGAGCGACGTAACCAACAGGACGCCAGCCAGCCCTGCAATGACCGAAAACGACGACTGCCGATGCCACCTGGCCGGTTCGCTCGTAGCTCGCACGCGTGCCTTCACTCCTGTGCCTCCTGAACGCGCAGCGCTCCAAGCGCTGTCTCCTCGCCCGGCTCGACGAGGCCTAAGCTTCGCGCCCTCCCCTGTCCGTCGGATCCAATGACTCGAAGGGGTCTCCGGTCTCCTTCATCCACCCGTCCAGAATATCGCTCAACTCTTGCTTGATGGCAACGTGGCCCTCGCTCGCCACAAGGTTGTTGACCTCCCCCGGGTCGTTTCGCAGGTCGTAAAGTTCCTCTCCCCACTTGCGATAGCGTGTGTATTTCCATCGCTTTGTCCGCACCATTCGAATGGGATTGACCCACTTTTGCTTCGAGTAATACTCGCCGATCACGTAATCTCGCCATGGCACTTTCCGCCCTTCAAGGAGCGGCATCAGACTGCGCCCCTGGATACCGTGGGGACGCGATAGACCCGCCAGGTCGCACACCGTCGGAAGCAAATCCACGTTCACAACCAATTCGTCAATCCGCCTCGGGGGAGAAATCCGTCCCGGAAAAGAGATAGCCAACGGAATCCTCACAAGCTCCTCATACATCGCCGGCCCTTTGAAAGGCAGCCCATGCCCTCCGCCATGGTCGCCGTGGTCGCTGGTGAATACGATGATAGTTCGCTTCTCCAGACCCCTTTGCCGCAGCGCCTCGAGAACCCTGCCGATTTCCCCGTCAACCTTCTCCACTAAGTGCTCGTAAACGTTGAGGTAATCAATCCAGCCTTCTTCCGTCAACCCGGCAGCCGCTCTCCCTTGGTCTTCCACAAGATACTGAAGCTGAGGACGGGGCTTCTTCGATAGGTCGTCGCGGAGATTCGCCGGAACTCTGATTTTTCCTCTGTCTCTTTTTATCTCCTTCTTGAGCCGCACGAAACCGTAAATATCGTGAGGATTCACAAACGACGAAAAAATAAGGAAAGGTCCCCTCGCATCCTTCAAAAACCTCGCCGATTCATCCGCAACCGCTTCTCCGATTCCTCCCCCGCATTCGTCAAAAACCTCGAATCCTTGATCGCGCGGGTCGCCGCCCAGATGCCATTTCCCAAAGTAAGCAGTCCAATAACCTCCCTTGCGGAAGATGTTCCCAAGAGATGGAATGTCTCGGCGCAACGGATTTCCGCCGGCCGCCCCTATGTTCCCCATGACCCCGGTGGCATGCGGATAAAGCCCGGTCATGATTGACGAGCGAGAAGCCGAGCACTGCGGGCTCGAACAGAACGCATGCGCGAACAGCACCCCAGAGGCGGCGATGCTGTCCATCGCCGGAGTCCTCACCGAAACCTCTCCGTATGCCCCCATATATGGGTAGCGTTGTTGGTCGGTCATAATGAAAAGCACGTCTGGGCGACGAACGAAGCCCTGCGTTCCACCTCCGGACCGCGACAACCCAGCGGCAATCAACCCCGCCGCCCCTTTCACGAACTCTCTTCTGCTGAGCTCCCGTCCTCGAACGCGCTCCCCGTTTTTCTCCACCTGTCTCCTCTCCGTTTCCTCCAAAACTTCGAGATTCAAACCGGCGCGTTGCCTATTTTCACCTTGACCACGACACGAACGCTATTCCGCTTCTCCAGCAGCCCGATGCTCGTATCTGGAATCCTTCACTCTCCGCCTCAGCGCCTCAATCACTTCCGGCAGCGTCGAGTTCAAAGCCATCTTGACCGCAAACCCCGGCACGGCTACTCCCGCGTCGAGCAGAACTCTGTACTTCACCAGCGTCTTCGAGGCGTCGCCACCGTAAGGCTCCAATTCCCAGAAATCCTCGTTCACCTTCATTTCTCCGACGACCATCGTGGCATGAGCCGTGTACCCCTGTGGGTCACGGGCAATCTTCAAAATGTATCCCCTGTCGGACATCGGCCACGGGAAATCGCCCACACTGTAAACGTACACTTCCCTCTGATCCACCTCATCCGTCCTGTATTGCCTCAGTTGCTCTTCCATCCTCCGCAGGTCCCTCGCGCTTCCTTTCTTGACAATCTCCAATGCCTCCGGACGAATCAGAAACGACTCTAAGAGGTTAGGCATGAAATGCTTCTGCTCGTTGTAATCGCTAATGACCTCCCACACCCTCTCTCGCGGCGCATCAACTACTCCAATGACCTCACCGACTCGCGTATCGCACCCCGGCATCTTCTCGACTTTTGTGACCACTCTTCCCTCCCTGAGTACATCGTGAATTCTCTCTTTGCTGAAATCATGCCTTCTGGCTGAACATGACCACAGCCCGACAAGAAAACCCACGAGGGCCACCACCAACAATGACACGTAAGTCCCGCTGCGCATCTCACTTCTCCGTTCGGGCTTTCTGACCAGGGCCGACTGATCGTCAATAGCATACTGTACTCAACCAGACATCTGCCGTCAAATACATGGGTGTGGCTGCGATTGGGTGGCATAGGATTATGCCACTCCTTCAGAGCTGCGATGGTTTATGTGCAGGCCTCCCTGGGCGTTGCCCAGGAGCTGCGGTATCGCGCCCCTTCGGGGCTTATGCGTGCTGGAGACGCCAAGCCCCACCCCCCGCCCCGCGGGAACGCGGGGGGGAACGCGGGGGGCAGAAAGTAGCCCAGGGCGAAGCCCAGGGAGAGCCGTTTCCAATGCCACCAAGCCCTTTAGAGGCGCCATAGGGCCGAGCCGGGCGCAAGCACGAAGCCCACGCCACCCAAATACAGCCGCACCCGAGTGGTTCGAGGGCAAAAGACTCATCCCGGCCCGAAAGGTCACCCGCAACAGGCTGTCCTTCAACTCGCACAACACAATCAAAGGAAAGAAAAGCCCCGCCGAGGGGCGGGGCTTTCTTGCCGTGCGGTTCAGGTGCGGTCATTGAGAGCGGACGCGATAGAACCTCGTCTTGAGACCGGTTGTCGCTTCGCCCGGCCAGGTTGTCTGCGTGCTCGGCCATGTCCCTGTCACGGGCTTCCAATCTCCCTTCGCAATGTCGTCGGTGTACTCAATGGTGTAGTTGCCCGGGCCAAAGGCGTTCCAGCTCAGCTCAACCTTTCCGGCAGCAAGCCTCATCTGCTGGATAGCTCCCTTCTCAACGGGCTTCTTCTCGCCGGTCAGCTTCACGTTGTCAACCGCAAACCAGTAGTCGTAGTTGGCGTTGTAGAAGCGCCACCTCAGTTGTATCTTCTTTCCGTCGTATGCCGAAAGGTCAAACTCCTCCGATGCGCTGTCAATCGCGGGGTCAGTTCCGGGCGCGAAGATGGACCTGTCGAGATGCAGCAGGTTAACCCAGCTTCCGGGGACACCGGCGGTAATCACCCTCACATCAACGTCCGCTGTCTGGGCATGGACTGCATCCTCCAGGTATGCCCTGTAGTTCCTGTCGAAGTTCAGACGCAGCTTTATCCACTCGGTGCAGTCAATCTCCTTTGTGATAAGTTGCTCGTCGGCATCAACAGCTCCCGCAAGGTCTGTGTCGGTTATCACATACTTGTTGTCCACGTCGGCCAGGTCAGGGCTCTCGTCTCCAAGCTTATCGCCGGTGGTAATCCAGAGCCTCCATGCGCCAAGAGCACCGGCCGTGCCCTGAACGGTCCACTTACCCCCGGCAATAATGTCGGCGTTGCTGTACAGGGTCGCATACGACTCAAAGTTGTCCTCGAAAATAGCCTGCCTCCTCGGAGGAGTCCAGTTGTACCCGATGCCGATCTTGTCGAAGTTGAACACGTCCGCCGCGGGGTCTGGTCCGAGAGCCTGCACCCTCAGAGTATGCTTTCCTACTGTGGTCTGAATCTGTTCCTCCAGCGGCACGTACGTGAATATGTGCCAGTCTCCGGTGCCGGGGAAGACAACGGTCCCCAGCAGGGCCTCATCCCAGTAGGCGGCGAAACTGGCCTGGGCTAAGGGGCTGGCCAGCCTGAACACAAGTTTCACCCAGCCGGGCTCTGTGACATCAAAGGTGTACCGCCACCAGCTCCCCGGCCCGATCCACCCGATGTTGGTGTGCAACAGGCTGGGTCTATCCGTTTCCGCTACGGTCTCGATCCCTATGGCGTCAAGCGGGCGATAGTCACGCGGCCCTCCCTTATGCGGATGCCAGAAATCGTTACCGACGGCCAGATCATCCTCCGCTGTCGCCTCCACGGCTGGCGTGGTTGTGCCAGCCTTCCATGGGTACTGCCCTCCTCCGAAGTTGAAGTTCTCCGCCTCCCTCAGCTCCATGGTTATCCTCGCTTCATCTGTCGGCACGGTAGCAGGTCCTTCAACTCCTCCTATGTTGACTGCCGCAACCTTGTACCTGTAGCCCTTCCCCTCTTCAGTCCACTTGTCTATGTAAGAGGTAGTGGTGACAAAGGCTATCTCCTGCCAGGCCGCTCCATCTACGCTGCTGTAAATCCGATAACCCAAAATCCCTGCCTGGGGGCTTGCGCTCCAGCTCAAGTGTGCCGCAAGGAGCATCTCCACGCTCAGGTTCGGCGGAGCCGATGGTACTTCATAGATAACGTTCTCTCCGTAAATCCCCTGCTGCGGAACGCCGGAGTAGCTCATATTCCCTGTGAACGGCAGCCCGCCGGTCGTCCCGGCAAGGACTCTCAGGGTATATGATATGGTCTTGACAGCCGTCCCCGGGATGCTCCATCCAATCTCGTTTCCTATCTTCTGACCGCCGCCGAGGTCAACTACTTCCGTACCCGCCGGAATCGTCTCCCTGAGGGTTATCGTCGGAGGCAATGCATCCGGGTTGGCCCTCAGCGAAAGCTTCACCGGCACGTCTCCCCCAGCCTCGTACGAGCCGGGGAGGTCCCTCAACGCATAAGCATTAGGCAAAGGATTCGGAACCGACAGGGAGTAAAGAAGGTCTGTGTAAGGAACGTCCAGGCGATTAGTGAACCGAGCGGCGATGTAGTTTCCTCCGCCCCCCTCCTCAAACCGAAGAGTCATTGAGTTGACTCCTTCGTAGAGGATTGTGTTCTGGTACTGCTCCGCCCCGCCGTCCCATGAATCGCTCCTGAAGGCCACGGCGCCGTTGTTCCAGACGCGAACCTCGTCGTCGAACCGCATGCGGAGCCGTGCTTCCCGCTGCTCCGGACAGAAAATGTATATGTGGTACATTTGCCCGAAGTTGTCGAAACCCTCGTCTCCATAGAAGCCGTCACCATCATTGAGGATAGGCGTCCATATCATCGGATTGACCGTTGTGGTTATCCCGGTGTCGGTGAAGTCGCAGACATCCCCCGCCATAGGATTTGCGTTCGCCTGCCCGCCCCATTTCGCAAGATAGTCGTTTGTATCCAGGCTCTGATCGAGAGGGGCAAGGAAGCGGTCTGTCGGGGTCTGACCGAGATGCAAAACGTCTGTCCAGTAGTACCTCGCAAGAGGTTTCACGTCAAAAATCGGGTTCATAACAACGACGTTCACCGTATCGGTGCTGCTGCCGCCAACGCCGTCGGTCACCTGAAGCTGGAAGGCCAACTTCTTTGTGTGCGACCATATCTCAGGAGCGGTGAAGGTGCAAGTCCCAGGAGTCGGAACGCTCAAAGTAATCCCGGGAGGACCGGTCCACTGGTATATGATTGTCGCGGAAGTCGTGATAGAGCCCCTCCCGTCGAGAGTAACAACCGTTCCTTCCGGAACCTGCTGGTCAGGACCGGCAACTGCGGTGGTCTTGAGGTTTTTGACAACAATGCGGACGTTGTCGTCAGTGCCGCTATTGCCCTTATCGTCCTGGGCGGTAAGCTTGAAGACATAAACCGTGTCGGCATCAACGCCAGGCGCCGCAAAGTTGGCTATTGCGCTTGTGCTGTCGTTGATGGTAAC
>Ga0315312_1000201_pt1 | contig 90306 bp, 95 predicted proteins | sample TDP7_MG_FD_203629 | JGI IMG/M metagenome (GOLD analysis project Ga0315312, IMG submission 203629) | Freshwater sediment microbial communities from Lake Towuti, South Sulawesi, Indonesia - TDP7 | ecosystem: Environmental > Aquatic > Freshwater > Lake > Sediment | place: Indonesia: South Sulawesi...
GTTTTCTTAAAATAATCCGCAGGCGATATGTTCACGAAAGACGACTGATTATCATCTTGGATAATTTTTCACCGCACAAGAAAGAAAAAGTGTTTCGGTGGTGCCGATTAAACAGGGTATGGTTAATGGGTGATGGTGGGTGATGGTGTCGGGTGATGGTGTCGGACTTGGAATTTTCAAATTTATTTGATAAATTTGTTTTATGCCAAGGAAACCGAGGATAGAATATTCAGAACATTGAAAATTTCAAGTTCGACACCGTTTTCACCGTTTTCGATTATATTATCTCCGGTGATTCTCATCTTTTAAACTTAAAATTTTTTCAGAAAATAAGAATATTATCTCCACGAGATTTTTTGCAGGAAATTTCTTAAATATTTATTTTATTTTTCTTCTCTCCTTGCGGGAGAGGCGCGCTAACCGACAAACCCGGAGGTTAAGTTTTGTTGCGGGCCGGAGGCCGGGGAAGGTGAGGGGGAAAAGAAGCATTCCGCAAAAGACTCAAAATTTAGCCCGTTAGAAATGGCGTATCTCGCCGAGATATTTCTAACGGGATTGACCCGAACAAGTCAAGTTAGACACGGAACCTTTGAAAAAAGTTCGAAAAGAAAGAGAAAATAGAACTGTTCCATTTTTTCTATTTAAAATACCAAATGAAGAAAGTTATAATATTTCTTTATTTTTTATCTTTACTTTCTGCGTGTATCTATGTGCCTTGGAAAAGTGAACTCGGAGGTTCTTATTTTTCGCGAGGTTTTACAGTGTCTCTTCCATATTCCTTTATTTGGAAACCACCAAGACAAATTGCAAGTATTGACCTTAGTCGAATCCTATTGGAAATTGTAGCAATCACGGCACTATTTGGGTCAATTTATCTTGTAATGACTTTTAAGAAAAAATGAAATCATTTCTTCATCTTGTTATCGTTTTCGTAACGTGTTGCCTATTTTCTCTAACTGGCTGCACCAAAGCAACAGAAAAACAAAAAACAGGAGAATCTGAAAAAAAAGAAATAGAGTTTAATGAATTTCTATATCGCAAAAAAGCAATCCTTCTTAGCATAAAATATAGAATTGATGAAGATAAAGTTTTCCGTTTGCTTTGCGATTCAGAAGATGTTCGGACTTTGTCGGAGGATTACGAAGCCATAAGACAAGACAGACCAATGCTAATTAAGAATCGTTTCATTTCGCTTTCTGAAAAATATGATATTCCACTGGAGACTTTGGCAAATATACTGATTGATTTTTATTCAATGCAGGCTGCTTACAATGAATAAATCAAGTATCTGGGCCGGGAGTCAGGTCTTGGAATTTGTTAATTTGATATTTTTTGAGATATTTCTTATCAAACTTTCTTCAGTGATGGTGTCGGACTTGAAATTTTCAAATTTATTTGATAAATTTGTTTTATGCCAAGGAAACCGAGGATAGAATATTCAGAACATTGAAAATTTCAAGTCCGACACCGTTTTCCACCGTTTTCCCTCTTTATGGCTCGTTGATACCAACGGTGCCAACTTGAAACAACTTACGCAAGGACCGTATTCAAAGGGGGATAGAGACCCTTGTTGGGCTTCTAAATAAGAATGCGACAGTATGGTCAAACCTTGACATTTGATAAGTTGAGATTTTTGGGATAAGTTTGGGAAGTTCCCGCGATATTCACTTCGGTAATACCTACTGCTTAACTCTTTTCCAAAAAGGATTGAAAATTTTACTTGACCTGTAGAATTTTTTATGGTCTTGCTTTTTAGTCAAATTTTTGGTAAAATAAACTAAAAATGTGAGAAATCGAATATATTTATTATCTTTCACCGAATATGTTAGACCGTCTCCGTGTATCCGCTATAAAGGAGAAAGGTGAAATTTTAGAATTTTGTGTTCAGTATGAAGCATATATTTTAGAGAATTGGCAAGCAGTAATAAGATACGATACCGCTCATGGTTATGCCCATAAAGATACAATACATTTTGACGGCAAAGTTGACAAAGAGCCAGTTTATTTTGTAAATTATAATTTGGTTTTCACTCATGCTACTCAAGACCTTAAAAAGAATTGGAAAAAATATCGCCAAAATTTTGAATTGGAGGCAAGAAAATGACTCAAGAAGAAATTGTAAAAAAGAATTTGGATTTACATGCTGAATTTATGCGCTATGCTTTTGAAAATCCTGACATTTTTGACCAAATTCCAAAAGGAGCACAATTGGTAATTCTTCCACAAGATGACCCTGAACTTTATAAGGAAAATCTAAAAACTGTTAGTGAATTAAAAGCGAAGAAACTACCTTTAGTCATTGTGCGAATGCCTACTCCTAAACCAGTAACACCGGAGATTGAAGTTGTGTTAAAATAATATGGTTGGTGCTATATACTAACATTTGACGATTTGGTATTTTTTTTGATATACTTCTTAAACTTTCTTCAGTGCTTCGGTAATACCCACCAGGTAAGTTTTTCTGCAATGCTGTAAATCAACAAAGTTTTGCCTTTTTTCGTTTTTTTTGTTAAAATAAAATTGTTGACAACTTAACACTTCTGATTTCACAGGTTAGTGAAATAGATTACACAGATTAAATCGTAAAGGTCTATCTGTGTAATCGGCCTTTAAAATCGGTGTAATCAAGACGATGAAAAAACAAATACTTATTACTAATGATGATGGGATTTATGGTCCGGGACTTTTACCTTTGATTAAAGAACTAAAAAAAGTTGGTAAAGTCCATGTCGTTGTGCCGAATCAAGAAAGAAGTGGGGTGAGTCATGCTTTGACTTTAGACCGTCCTTTACGGGCATTCAAAATTAAAAATGGATTGACTGGAGGGGAAGATATTTATATCGTTAATGGCACTCCGGCTGACTGTGTACGTTTATCTGTATTGTCTCTTTTTAAAAGTAACAATCAGAAGAGGAAAATAGATTTAGTTGTTTCGGGAATAAATCGGGGAGCAAATCTTGGTGAAGATGTAATTTATTCGGCGACGGTAGCGGCAGCACGGGAAGCAAGTATGCTTAGTGTACCAGGTTTAGCCGTTTCTTTACAGGTAAAAAATGGACAATATTTTTCTACGGCAGTAAAATATGCCGCCCAAGTTAGTAAATGGATACTGAAAAATGGTCTTCCTCTGGGTATTTTTTTCAACTTAAATGTGCCTGACCTTCCAGAAAAGGAAATCAAAGGTCTAACCGTAACTCATTTAGGTAAACGGATTTATTCTGAAGATATCAGACCACGGATTGACCCGCGTGGGTTAAAATATTACTGGTTAACCGGGAAAACTCCTTCCGGAGTAAATAAACCGGGCACTGATATTGCTGCTTTGCATAATAATATGGTTTCCTTAACTCCTTTAAGATACGATACTACTGCTGAAGAATTAATTACTGTTCTTGAAGACAAGTTGAGTTCACTCTGAAGAGGTAGTTGTCTCTAATGGACAAATTTAAATTAGTTTCTCCTTTCCGTCCTGCCGGTGACCAACCTCAAGCAATTGAAAATTTAACCGATGGTTTACTTCGGGGAGAAAAACATCAGGTTTTACTCGGAGTCACCGGTTCAGGTAAGACATTTACGATGGCGAATGTGCTTGCTCAGGTGAATAGACCGGTCTTGGTAATTTCGCATAATAAAACTTTAGCCGCACAACTTTACGCTGAATTTAAATCTTTTTTCCCGGAAAATGCAGTTGAGTATTTTATTTCTTACTATGATTATTACCAGCCGGAAGCATATATCCCGCAAACTGATACTTATATTGAGAAAGATGCATCTATCAATGACCAGATTGACCGTTTACGCTTAAAAGCGACCAGTTCACTTCTTGAACGAGAGGATGTAATTGTCGTTGCCAGTGTATCCTGTATTTACGGTTTAGGGAATCCGAAAGATTTTCGTGATGCCTGTGTTTATATTGAAAAAGGACGAACAAAAGCGCGTGAAGTTTTATTGTCCGAGTTAGTGAGTATTTTTTACGAGCGGAATGATATTGATTTTAGTCGGGGTAAATTTCGTGTCCGTGGGGATACGATAGAAATATTTCCTGCCTACTTGGAGACAGCAATCCGGGTTGAACTTTTTGGTGATGAAATTGAAAAAGTCAAAGAAATTGACCCTTTAACTGGGAAAACAATAAACGAGAAAGAGAAAATTTATATTTATCCAGCAAAACATTTTGTTACTCCCCGACCACGCTTAGAAGAAGCATTAGTTGCTATTGAAAAAGAATTAAAAGGACGACTTAAAGAATTGCATGCACAAGGTAAACTTTTAGAAGCACAAAGATTAGAAATGCGCACAAAATATGATTTGGAGATAATGCGAGAAACCGGTACTTGTCATGGGATTGAAAACTATTCCCGGCATTTGAGTGGTCGTTTACCGGGAGAAAGACCAGCTTGTCTGATTGATTATTTCCCTGACGATTTTCTTGTTTTTATTGACGAGTCACATGTGACTATACCTCAGTTACGCGGTATGTATGAAGGTGACCGTTCAAGGAAAGAAACCTTAGTAGAGTTTGGTTTTCGTTTACCGAGTGCTTTAGATAACCGTCCTTTAAAATTTCCTGAATTTGAAAGTTTGGTTAACCAAACAATTTATGTTTCAGCAACACCTGCTCCATATGAGTTAAAAAAAGCAGGAGGTGATTACCTCAGAGGTAAAATTGTTGAACAAATTATTCGTCCCACTGGCTTAGTTGACCCGGCAGTAATGGTAAGACCGACAAGAGGTGATCACCTCAAAGGACAAATTGATGATTTAATTGAAGAGATAGAGAAACGGGTCAAATCTAAAGAACGGGTCTTAGTGACAACTTTAACTAAACGGATGGCCGAAGATTTAGCTGAATATTTGCTTACTAAAGGATTGCGAGTAAGATATTTACATTCAGAAATTGAACCTTTAGAACGGGTAGAAATTTTGCAGAACCTAAGAAAAGGTGAATTTGATTGTTTGGTAGGAATAAATCTGCTCCGGGAAGGATTAGATTTGCCCGAGGTATCCTTGGTTGCTGTGTTAGATGCTGACAAAGAAGGATTTTTGCGTTCAGAGACATCTTTGATTCAGGTTTGTGGACGGGCAGCAAGAAATGTTAATGGTGAAGTGATTCTTTATGCTGATTTTGTTACTGGTTCAATGGAAAGAGCATTGAAAGAAATGGAACGCCGAAGAAAAAAACAAATTAAATATAATCAGAAACACGGTATTATGCCGCAGACAGTAAGGAAAGCGATCCAGGAACTTGAAGAGTTTACTTATCGGGCAAAAGAAAAAGGATTAATTCTTATTCGCGAAGATGGGATAAAATACGCTGCAAAGACGAATATCAAACAATTGATTGAACAATTAAAACAGCAAATGCAGGAAGCGGTGGATAATTTAGATTTTGAACTTGCGGCAATGCTCCGTGATAAACTTATTGAATTGAATGCTTTACCGAAGTACAGTAAACGGGAGACAGTAAAAGTCTAAAATAGTTGAAGAGATAATTACCTCAAAATGAATAATAAGAAAATAAATTTCTTGATTAAGCGGGCATTAAAGGAAGATATTGGGAAGAAAGATATAACTACTGAATCTTTGGTTCCAGACAATTTACGGGTTAGAGCGAAAATTATCGCTAAAGAGAACGGCATAATTGCCGGTTTAAAAGTAGCAAAGAGGATATTTGAGATACAGAATACGGAAGACAGGAAACTGAAAATGGGAAACAAGGAAAAAAAGAAAGTCATATTCCAGACAAAAGTAAATGATGGTGAGAAGATAGGGAAAGGGAAAGTGATTGCAGAAATTATTGGTCCAGCAAGAACAATTCTTACTGCAGAAAGAGTTGCCTTAAACTTTTTAGCACATCTTTCTGGAATCGCTACTTTAACCCGTAAATATGTGGAGGCGGTTGCCCAAAGTCCAAAGTCCAAAGTCCAAAGTCCGAGAATTTATGATACGAGGAAAACTACACCTCTTTGGAGAGAGTTAGAAAAGTATGCGGTGCGTTGTGGTGGTGGGTATAATCACCGGATGAAACTTGATGAACAGATATTGATTAAAGATAATCATATAAGGGCAGTTAGGGAGTTAGGAAGTGAAGAAGTTAGGAAGTTGAGAAAGAAAACACCGAAGAAGATAGAGATTGAAATGGAAGCAGAAAATTTAAAACAGGTGAAAGAGGCACTTGCTGCCGGGGTAGATATTATTATGTTGGATAATATGTCTTTGGCACAGTTAAAGAAAGCAGTTGAACTTATTCACCGTTCCCTTCGGCTCGAGCTCAGGGCGAGGGCACCGTGCACTGTTCACCGTAAACGTCCTTTGATTGAAATTTCCGGTGGGGTGAACTTGAAAAATGTAAGGAAGATTGCTCAACTGGGTGTAGAAAGAATTTCTATTGGTGCAATTACTCATTCAGCGCCTGCGTTAAATATAAGTTTATCGGTAGACCATGACCTATCGGGAAATACGCAGATAATCGCAGATATGATGAGAAAAAATAAACGCAGATTGCCGCAGAAAAGAATATAAAGTAAATTTGACTTTTGGAGAGGAATAAATCTATAATGGTACCACAGTAGCAGTTGTGATACCATAATTAGAAAAGCAAAAAATGAAAAAATTACTGTCTGCCAAAAAAGCATTAAAGATTATTCTCAATAATGTGCGACCTCTTAAAGAACAAAAAGTTCACTTAACTGAAGGATTAAACCGTATCCTTGCGGAAAATATTTATGCGCCGGAAAACCTACCTCCTTTTGTTAATTCCGCAATGGATGGCTATGCGGTGAAAGCGAAAGATACAAAATTGGCTACTCCGGAAAAGCCAGTAATCCTTAGACTGTTAGAAGATTTGCCAGCAGGATATTTGCCGAGAAGAAAAATTAACACTGGTGAAACAATAAAAATTATGACCGGTGCAATTTTACCTGCTGGTGCGGATGCAGTAGTGAGAGTTGAGGATACAAGAATTTGTAAAAATAATGGTAAAACAGTAGTAGAAATTTTTCATTCCGTTGTCCAAGGTGAAAATATTCGTCAAATCGGTGAAGATGTAAAAAAAGGTAAATTGGTTTTAACAAAAGGTAAACTCATTCGTGCTCAAGAAATTGCACTTCTCGCCGCATTGGGAATGAAATGGATAAAAGTTTATCCTAAACCACAAGTGGCAATCCTTACTACTGGTGATGAATTGGTAGAAGTTGAGGAAAAATTAAATCCAGGTAAAATTCGTGATTCTAACAGTTATATGCTTTCTGCAGAAGTGTTTAATGCCGGTGGAATTCCTTTACGCTATGGGATTATTCCGGATAAAAAAAAAATTTTGGAGAATAAACTTAAAGAAGCGATTAAAACTGCTGACCTACTGCTTACTTCTGCCGGTGTATCGGTTGGGGAATACGATTTAGTAAAAGATTGTCTTTTAGAACTTGGATTTAAGTTAAAATTTCATACTTTAGCAATTCGTCCGGGTAAACCTTTATTATTTGGGTTATTAAAGAATAAACCCATTTTTGGTCTTCCGGGAAATCCAGTTTCGGCGATGGTAACTTTTAAAATTTTTGTCCGTCCAGCAATTTTGAAAATGCAAGGTATGAACCACTCTGGTTCACCCCGCTCTTGCACGCAAGGGCGGGGTTCATACCGTGGAGAAAATAATTATTCTTTACCTGAAGGGGAAGCGGTCATTGAAGAAAAAATTGTTAAAAAGCAAGGATTAAGATATTACTTGCGGGGAAAATTGAAAAAAATGGATGGTCAATTTTATGTGTGCACGACTGGTCCGCAAGGTTCGGGGATAATCAGTTCTCTGACGAAAGCAGATTGTTTGATTGTTTTGCCGGAAGAAAAAAAAGTTGTTAAGAAAGGCGAAAGGGTAGAAATCTTATTTCTTGACTGAATAAAACAGGTATCAAGAAAATATGCCTTCAATTATTTCCGTTGTTGGCAAGTCCGGTAGCGGAAAGACAAAATTTATTACTGAGATTATTCCTGAGTTAAAAAGACGCGGTTATAAAATTGCGGTAATCAAACATGATGTTCATTCTCAGATTGATTTACCAAATAAGGATACTTGGCGAATAAGTAAAGCGGGAGCAAAACCAGTGCTTATTGCTGGACCGAAAAAGATGGCACTTTTACAAGATTTGGATAAAGAACTCAATCTTGATGAACTGGTTGATTATTGTAGTGATGTAGATTTGGTTTTAACTGAAGGGTATAAGAAAGAAAATAAACCGAAAATAGAAGTGTATTCTCGGGGCAATTTAATTTCAGGTGAGAATGAACTTTTGGCAGTAATCAGTGAGAGAAAAACTAACCTTCCCCTGCCTCTTCGGCAGGTCACCGATGAGGTGACTGTGCCAAGGTTCAGTTTTAGAGAAATAAAAAATATTGCTGATTTAATTGAGAAAAAATTTCTCTTGACGAAAAGAACAAAAAAAGATGTAAAATTGATGGTTAATAGACAAAAGGTACCATTGAATTTTTTTGTCAAGGATTTCATCAGTTCAATAATTTTAGGGATGATTAAATCGTTAAAAAGGTTACCGAAAAAAACTAAAAAAGTTGAGTTGAGTATTTATCGTTAAAGAAAGGAGGAAAAATAAATTATGTTACCAAATCTTGGCTGGGGAGAACTACTCATCATTTTGTTTATTGTCTTACTTATTTTTGGTGCGAGAAGATTGCCGGAAATCGGACGTTCCATTGGGAAGACAATCTCTTCTTTTAAAAAAGGAATAAAGGAAGCACAACAAGAAGAAATTGAGGAAGAAAAGAAAGAAGAAAAAGGTTAGAAAAAAAATGGTAGGTTACCTATCTGATGCCACGGAAAGTTTATCCCGTCCTTCTTCCACATCCTTTAAAGAAGAGTGGGATTTATTTGGTTAGTGGGATTGTCTTAGCTGGTGGGGAAAGTAAACGCTTTGGTGGAAGAATCAATAAAGCATTCTTACTTCTTCAAGATAAACCACTTCTTCAATGGGTAATTGAAAGAATTAGTCCTCTTTTTACGGAGGTTATCGTGGTAACTAATGAAGAAAAAAAATTTAAAAAGTTTCCGGTGAAATTAGTAAAAGATATTTACCCCGGTTACGGTGCTTTAAGTGGTTTACATTCCGGACTTTATTATGCAAAAAACTTTTACAGTTTTGTTTGTGCCTGTGATTCACCATTTATCTCTTCAGAATTAGTGCGCTATTTAATAAAAAAGAAAAAAGAATATGATGTAATTGTCCCTTGGTTAGAAAGTGGGCAAGAACCTTTCTGTGCGCTATATTCAAAAAACTGTCTTCAACCGATTATGGAAGTGATGGAAAAAAAGAAAAGACCAAGAATTATCGATTTTTTTGAACAGGTAAATGTCTGCAAAATAGATGAAAGAGAAATAAAGAAAGTTGATCCGCAACTTATTTCGTTTTTTAATATAAATACATGGGCTGACTTTCATCAGGCCAAAATTTTAATCAAAGAGGTAATTACTTTAAAGGAGAAAGGAAAACAAAAATGACCACAATAAGTATGAAAGTGTTACTTGAAACGGGTGTACATTTTGGACATCAGACGAGACGGTGGAATCCAAAAATGAGTAAATACATTTTTGGTGCGCGAAACAATATTCATATTATTGATTTACAAAAAACAGTTAAAGAATTAAAACGTGCTTACAAATTTGTCCGTGATTTAACCGCTGAAGGGAAAAAAATATTATTTGTCGGGACAAAAAAACAAGCACAAGAAATTATTCAGGAGGAAGCGATACGTTGCGGTGCATATTATGTAAATCAACGCTGGCTCGGGGGAACTTTGACTAATTATGAAACGATAAAGAAATCTGTTGCTCGTTTAAAAGAACTTAATCAGATGAAATCTGATGGGATTTACAAAGTTCTCTCTAAGAAAGAAGCGATGCGCTGGGAAAAAGAAAGATTACGTTTAGAAAAAATGCTTGCTGGAATTAAAGAAATGGAACAATTACCCGCGGCAGTTTACCTTATTGACTCGGTCTATGAAGCCACGGCTCTTGCTGAAGCAAAAAAAATGGAGATTCCGGTTATTGCGGTTTGTGATACGGACGCTGACCCTGAAGTAGTTGATTATCCAATACCAGGGAACGATGATGCTTTACGGGCGATCCGTCTTTTTATAAGTATAATTGCTGATGCAGTGCTTAAAGGGAAAGAGTTATACACTGCGGTCGGAGGAGAAGAGAAAACTTCTCCCAAAACAGAAATTGGTTTGGAAATGGGTATACCTGAGGAAGAACTTCTCCGTGAAGAATCATTAAGTGAACCCAGTCCCCAAGAAGGAGAAAAAAATGGTTGACCTTGAACAGGTAAAAAAGTTACGGCAGATCTCCGGTGCCGGTATTTTAAATTGCCAGAAAGCATTACTGGAGACAAACGGTGATATAGAGAAGGCAGTCTATCTTTTGAGAGAGAAAGGTATAATTCAAGTGGCAAAACGTGCTGAACGGAAAACGCAGGAAGGAGTTATATATTCTTACATTCATGCCGGAGGTAAAATTGGTGTTCTTCTTGAACTTAACTGTGAAACCGATTTTGTTGCTCGAACTAATGAATTTCATAATTTAGCCAAAGAATTGGCTTTACAAATTGCTGCTTGTGCTCCCCAATGGATTAAACCTGAAGATATCCCTCAAGAGGTAATTGCAAAAGAAAAAGAAGTTTACCGTGCGCAAATTCAGAATAAACCAGAAAAAGTTATGGAGCAAATTATTAAGGGTAAGTTACAAAAATTTTATACGGACACCTGTCTTCTTGAGCAAATTTATATTCGTGACCCGGAAGGGAAAATAAAAATTAAGGATTTAATTACTCAAGTAATGACTAAACTTGGTGAAAATGTTGTTCTTCGTCGTTTTGTAAGATTTAAAGTAGGTGAAGAATAAATAAGGAGGGGTGAGTTTTCGGAGACCCCGCCAGGGCGGTGGCGGGAACCTTCCCTTCACTCTATAATTTTTTTGTTAGAGACAAGAGGCACTAAAAAATTTAATGTCGTTTCAGAGATCCCGCTAAAGCGGTGACAGGAAAGAACCCCAAAACTCTTGAAAAAGAAAACGATTGCCTGAAAGGTGTGGGGAAAGGAGAAATAAAGCAGTTGGAAAGGAGTAAAACAAAATATAAGCGTGTAGTTTTAAAACTTTCTGGTGAGGCTTTTCTTGGTAAACTTGTGCATGGGATTGACCTTTCGGCAGTATCAAGTATTGCTAAAGAAATTATTTCGGTAAGGAAATTGGGTACGGATATAGCGGTAGTGATTGGTGGTGGTAACCTCTGGCGAGGACGAGAAATTCTCACCAAGGATAAAATGCCATTTATTGAGAAAGAAGCAATTCTTGACCGGGTTACTGCTGATTATATGGGTATGTTAGCAACAGTAATTAATGCTTTAGCTCTTCAGGATGGTTTAGAGAAATTAGGTCAACCAACACGGGTGCAAACAGCAATTGAAATGGAAAAGATTGCCGAACCATTTATTCGTCGGCGGGCAGTAAGACATTTAGAAAAAGGAAGAATAGTAATTTTCGCTGGTGGAACAGGGAATCCTTATTTTACCACTGATACTGCTGCTGCTTTAAGAGCAATAGAAATTAATGCCGATGTTTTCTTGAAAGCAACTAAAGTTGATGGTGTCTATCCGATGGACCCTTTAAAAAATCCGAAAGTAAAAAAGTATGACCGCTTAACTTATATGCAAGCATTGAAAAAAAGGTTAGAAATTATTGATAGCGCTGCACTTTCACTTTGTATGGATAATCGTTTACCAATAATTGTCTTTAATCTCTTTAAGAAAGGCAATCTCTTAAAAGTGATGAGAGGTGAAAAAGTTGGTACTTTAATTGAGGAGAGGTAAAATAGAAAATGTGGGAAGAAAATTTTAAAAAAATTTGTCAAGTAAGCGAAGAAAAAATGAAAAAGACAATAGAAAAACTGCATACTGATTTTGCTACTTTGCGTACAGGTAAAGCATCAACTGCTTTATTAGATGGGATAAAGGTTGAATATTACGGGACTCCTGTTCCCCTTAAACAGGTGGCCAATATCACTATTCCTGCACTCCGAACAATTGAAGTTAAACCTTGGGATAAAACACTTCTTCCCGAGATTGAAAAAGTAATTCTTAAAGCAAATCTTGGTCTTACTCCCCAAAATGATGGTAAAGTCGTTCGGTTGAACTTGCCACCTTTAACTGAAGAAAGAAGAAAAGAATTAGTAAAAATAATAAAAAAGATGGCTGAAGATTTTCGTATTTCTTTACGGAATGAACGACGGGAAACGGTAGAAATATTAAAAAAAGCAGAAAAAAATAAAGAAATTCCTGAAGATGACCTTTACAAATATGAAGATAAAATTCAGAAATTAATGGAAAGTTATATGAAAAAAATTGATGAACTTTCAGTTCTTAAAGAAAAAGAAATTATGGAAGTATAGATAAAAACAGAGAAGCACTGATGTGGACTAACGATGATTTGATAAAGAAAATTAGACGAGATAGATTACCAAAACATATTGCTATCATTATGGATGGTAACGGACGCTGGGCAAGAAAACGACATCTTCCAAGAATTATGGGACACCGTGCCGGGGTAGAAAGAATCAGAGAAATAATCCGTACTTGTGGTGAGTTAGGAGTAAAAGTACTTACTCTTTTTGCTTTCTCAACAGAGAACTGGCAACGTCCAAAAACGGAAGTGAAAGCATTGATGCAATTATTAAAAGAGAAAGTAGAAAAAGAAAACGAGGAATTAAAAAAAAATAATGTGCAATTAAGAATCAGTGGACGGATTGAAGAATTACCTGCTGACTGTGTAAAAGTTCTAAAAAAAGCAGTCACTGTGACGAAAAATAATGACGGACTAATTTTCAATGTTGCACTTAATTATGGTGGAAGACAGGAAATTATTGATGCGGTAAATAAAATTTTGAAGAATAAAGGAATAAAGAAAATTGATGAAGATGAATTTGCCAAATATTTCTATTGTTCGGATTTGCCTGACCCTGACCTTTTAATCCGCACCAGTGGTGAATACCGAATTTCTAATTTTTTACTCTGGCAAATTGCTTACACCGAAATATATGTTACCCCGGTCCTCTGGCCGGATTTCAAAAAAGATGACCTTTATCAGGCAATCATTGATTACCAACAGCGTGAACGTCGTTTCGGTCGAATCTAAATCAATACAACTATATGATTACGGCGATAAAAAACACCGATTACAGAGATAAAATCATTGTCGCTCATCGCTGAAATCGTTCTTTAAAAATCGCTGTAATCAAATGTATCTGAATTTAAGTGAAATTACATAAATGTTATTACCACGTTTTCTTACTGCTTTATTTGGTATTCCACTGATTCTTATCCTTATTTGGATAGGTTACCTTCCCTTTTTTTTGCTTGTTTATGCAATTATTTTTTTAGGTCTTTATGAATTTTATTATCTCTGGACAGAGAAAGGTTATAAACCGGATAAAATTTTCGGTTATATTTTTGGTTCGCTTTTATTATTTTCTTTTTATTTTAATGGTCTTGGCTTGGCTAACCCAAAACTCAATGAAGGGACAGGGTTAATCTTAAGTTTTGGAATTTTGTTTTATTTAGCGCTAAATCTCTTCCGGAAAAGAGCAAGTGAGCAAGGTGGTTACCTTAATCTTGTTCTCACTTTCTGGGGAATAGTTTATGTCGTTTGGCTTTTAGGACATCTTCTTTTGGTGCGCGAATTGCGTCCTTTTGGTCGGGAATATACCTATTTACTTTTTCTTACTGCTTGGGTTTCCGATACCGCAGCATATTTTGTAGGAGTAAAATTTGGGCAATATCATTTAGCCAAAAAAATAAGTCCCCGGAAAACTTGGGAAGGCACAATTGCCGGAATTTTTACCGGGATATTAGTGGTCTCAATTTTTAAAATTTTTTTCTTAAAACATTTTACTCATTTACATGTTTTCATCATTGGCATAATTTTAACTCTTGCTGGACTATTTGGTGATTTATCCGAATCGTATTTAAAACGGCAAATCGGAGTAAAAGATACCAGTAGTTTATTACCCGGACATGGTGGTATCCTTGACCGTTTTGATACACTAACTTTCACTGCTCCTGTCCTTTATTACTATCTCCGTCTCTTTACTTAAAAGTTGATTACACAGATTTTTAAGAAAATGATTACACCGATTTTTCCAACTTTCTAATCTGTGTAATCCGTTTTTTCTAATCTGCGTAATCTGTGATACAATGAAGAAGATAGTTATCCTTGGTTCAACTGGTTCAATTGGGACAACTGCACTTGAAGTAATAAAGAAACTTAATACAGGTTATCAAGTTCTTGGTCTTTCTGCGGACAGAAATATTGACCTCTTAGAAAAACAAATTGGTGATTTTTATCCGCAAGTAGTTGCAGTAATGAATGAAGAAGCGGCAGATATGCTAAGAGCAAAGAGCAGAGAACTAAGAGTGAAAGTCCTTTCGGGAATTGAAGGATTAAAAAATTTAGCCAGTTTACCGGAGGCAAATTTTATCATTTTTGCGGTTGTCGGTGCGATTGGTTTATTACCATTTTTAGAAGCAATTAGAACAGGTAAAACAGTCGCTTTAGCGAATAAAGAAACCTTAGTTATTGCTGGTGAAATTATTCTTGCCGAAGTAAAAAAATATCAGGCGAAAATTTTGCCTTTAGATAGCGAACATTCAGCAATTTTTCAATGTCTCCATAAAGAAGACCAGAGAGGTGATTACCTCAAAGAGGTAAAGAAAATTATTCTTACTGCTTCTGGTGGACCTTTTTACAATTATTCTTTAGAACAATTAAAAAAAGTTACTGTGGAAGAAGCACTAAGACATCCCCAATGGAAAATGGGTAAAAAAATTACTATTGATTCCGCAACTTTAATGAACAAAGGGTTGGAAACAATTGAAGCACATTATCTTTTTGATCTACCTTATGAAAAAATTGATATTCTTATTCATCCGGAGGCAATTGTGCATTCTATGGTAGAATTTGTTGATGGTACATTAAGAGCACAAATTTCTTTACCCGATATGCGTTATCCAATCCAGTATGCTTTGACCTATCCTCAAAGAATGAATACACATTTACCATCTTTGGATTGGAACAAAGTTAAACAATTGAATTTTTTCCCACCGGAAAAAAAGAAATTTCCTTGTCTTGACTTAGCAATTGAAGCCGGTAAAAAAGGTGGTACTTATCCAGTAGTATTAAATGCAGCAAATGAAATTGCGGTAGATTCTTTTCTTAGAAAAAAAATTAGTTTCTTGCAAATCGGGGAAACAGTTAAAAAGATTTTAGAAAAACATAAAAGTATAAAAAATCCTAATCTACAAGATATTCTTACTTGTGACTTATGGGCAAGAAAAGAAACGGAGAAGTTAATTAAAAATGCTTAGTCTATTAGCGATTGCTTTCACTTTTGGTTTAGTAATTTTTTTGCATGAATTAGGACATTTTTTTGTTGCAAAAAGAAAAAAAATAAAAGTAGAAAATTTTTCTTTTGGCTTCGGACCAGAAATTGTTAGTCTTGAATACGGTGGAACAAGATATTCTTTACGCCTTATTCCTTTAGGCGGGATGGTGAAAATGAAAGGTGAACTGTTGGAAGAGAAGAAAGGTGAACCAGACGAATTTTTAAGTCAACCTTGGTATTCAAGAATTCCGGTCGTTGCTGCCGGTCCGTTAATGAATTACCTTTTTGCGATATTTATTTTCGCTACGGTAGTTTTCTTCTGGGGTATTCCGAAAGTTTCTACTGAACCAGTGATTGGTGAAGTAGTTGCGGGTATGCCCGCTGCTGAGGCAGGATTGAAACCCGGTGACCGGATTTTAGAAATTGCCTGCCCAGCTAGGAAAGGAGAAAAAATTACTGAGGTAATTACCTCCTGGGAAGAGGCAGCAAAAATTATCCATCAAAGTGCAGGTAAAAAATTAAAATTTAAAATAAGCCGTAAAGATGAATCTTTTTATATTTTTATTACCCCGAAATACGAGAAGAAACAAAAAATTGGTTTGATCGGTATTATGCCCGAAGTGAAGACGATAAAATTGGGTTTAATAAACTCATTTTTCAAAGGTATTGAGCAAGTAATCTTCTGGACGGTCCTTACTTTTACTTATTTAGGTCGTTCTTTAGTGAAATTGACTGCTCCGGAACTTTCTGGTCCGGTTGGTATCGCCCAGGTCGTTGCTCAGACCGCGAAAACTGGTTGGCAAAACTATTTCTATTTACTTGGATTGATTTCTACCGGGGTAGCAATTTTTAATTTTTTACCAATTCCGATGTTAGACGGGGGACATATTTTATTTTCTCTTTGGGAAGGAGTAACCAAAAAACCAATGACCAAGAAAAGAATACAATTCGCTAATGCTTTAGGATTAGCATTCATTTTAACAATTTTTCTTTTTGCTACTTATAACGATTTAATTCGTCTATTTACCAAATGAAGATTACTCGCCGGAAAACAAAAAAAATAAAAATTGGAGACCTTTATCTTGGTGGTGATGCACCGATTCGTGTGCAGTCAATGACGAAGACCGATACCCGAGATGTAAAGAGAACAATTAAACAGATTAAAGAATTAGAAGAAGTAGGATGTGAAATTATCCGTTGTGCCGTTCCGGACCGGGAAGCCGCTGAATCCTTAGGAAAAATAAAAAAAGCAATAAAAATTCCTTTAGTTGCCGATATCCATTTTGATTACCGGTTAGCTTTAGAAGCAATAAACCAAGGTGTAGATAAGATTAGAATCAACCCGGGAAATATTGGTAGCCGAGAAAAAGTAGAAAAAATAGTCCTGGCAACGAAAGAAAAAAACATTCCAATTCGCATCGGTGTAAACGCTGGTTCATTAAAAACAGGCAATAGGCAACAGGCAATAGGCACGAGTAAGGCGGAAGTGATGGTAGATTCGGCGATGGAGTATGTCCGGATGATTGAGAATATGGGTTTTGAGGATATAGTGATTTCGCTAAAAGCGGCAGATGTGCCAACGACCGTGGAAGCGTATCGTCTTTTTGCGCAAAGGTCTAATTACCCGTTACATTTAGGGATTACCGAAGCCGGAACAGTGATTTCCGGTGCAATCAAGTCAGCCGTGGGTATGGGTTTATTACTTGCTCAAGGTATTGGCGATACAATTCGTGTTTCTTTAACTACTGATGACCTCCGGGAAGAAGTGAAAGCCGGCTATGAAATTTTGCGTTCCTTGGACTTAAGAAATTACGGGATAGAAATCATTTCCTGTCCCACCTGTGCCCGCTGTGAAATTGACTTAGTGAAAATCGTCAACCAATTAGAAAAAAAACTCTCTACTCTCTACTCTCCACTCTCTACCCCGCGACTGAAGGTCGCGGTAATGGGTTGTATCGTTAACGGTCCCGGTGAAGCTAAAGATGCGGATATTGGTATCGCCGGTGGCAAGGGTGTCGGCTTACTTTTCAAACAGGGTAAACCAATCAGAAAAATTCCCGAAAAGGACTGGCTCAAAACTCTCCTTAAAGAAATTGACAAATTTTTTTGACAAGTTTACGATTACTTTGTAAAATAAAAAAAACAATAGATGAATAACCTAAATAATTTAACTGAAACCGAAAAGAAAGCTGTTCAAGAGTTGGTCAACAAACTCAAAGAAGTTTATGGAAACAATTTAAGTCGGCTCATTCTTTATGGTTCAAAAGCTCGTGGTGATTCTGAACCAGGGGCAGATATAGATATTTTAGTTGTCTTAAAGAAAATGGGCTCCCGATATAACGAAATAGAAAAAATTGTAGAAATATCCAGCCCCATATGTCTGAAATACAATGTTTTAATTTCCGCTTTACCAAAAGAAGAGGATAAAGTGGAAGCATCTTATAAGACAATATTCATTTATAATGTTTTACAAGAAGGAATTGAATTATGACCAGAAATGATGAAATCAAAAAACTCTTAGAAAAAGCAAACAAAAACTTAGAAGCGGCAAGAAAAGATATTCAAGATGGTTTTTTTGATAGTGCTGTTTCTCGGGCATACTATGCAATGTTTTATTGTGCTGAAGCGTTACTGCTTACTAAAGAATTAAGATTTTCTAAACATTCTGCGGTTCATTCTGCATTCGGAGAATATTTTGCTAAAACAGCAGAAGTAAATCCTGAACTGCATAAGATTTTATTGAAAGCCTTTGAGACGAGAAGCAACGGTGATTATGAATATATGGAAGAAATAACCAAAGAAGAAGCAAAAAAAATGCTTAAAGATGCCGATTTCTTTGTCAGTGAAATAAAGAAAAAACTGGAAACAATTAAATAATCCCACCACAAGGGCACAGTTGTGGTGGGATAAAAAGTAAAAAAAATCTCCGCAAAATACTGGCTCAAAACTCTCCTTGAAGAAATTAAGAAGATGTAATATTCAACCTATTTTTTGCAATAGCAAAAAATATCCTATGGACAGCCCGTCGTGACGAGCTGGGTTAACCCAGCCCACAATTTTGTGGGCTGTCTACCGCATATTTTGCTTTTCTAATGCAAAATATGGGTTCAAACTTCAAAGCCGGACACTCTTTTTTTTCTTGACTTTTAGGCAAGTAAATGATACACTAAATACTGGATAAAGAGATACTTCAAATGTAGAGGTATTTTTAATGCGTTTAAGAGTTAATCTTCAAGCAAAGCCAAATCAAATTATCCCCATAAATTATCTCCATTTTCTTTCCTCAAGCATATACCATCTGCTCGCAAAATCAAGTTTAAAATTTTCTTCTTCTCTTCACGAAGGAACACATATTAGCAGTTCCAAAAAATTCAAATTTTTTACTTTCTCCTGGCTACAAATTCCAAAAAAACAAATTGTCAATTCAACGATTAAACTACTCTCACCGGAAATTTTCTGGTTCATTTCTTCACCCTGGGAAGAATTCGTTCAGTATCTGGTTAATGGTTTGTTAGAACTTGGTTCTATTCGAGTAGGCGGAGAATATTTTCCTATTACACAAGTAGAAACCTTGTCTGACTACCTTGCACCCTCTCCATTGACGGGAGAGGGTGGGGGTGAGGGTGAATATAAATTTCTTTGCCTTTCACCTCTGGTCATTACTACCAAAAAAGAACATAACGGCGAACTCGCCAAATACTATTACCGTCCTTCCGATGACCAAAACGAAATCTCCGAAAAAATCAGACAAAATCTCATCAACAAGTATAAAGTTTTCTATGGAAAAGAGCCAAAAAACACTTCACTAAAGATTGAGTTTGATGCCGATTATATAAAAACACCTAAAGCACAAGTTTTAATCCATTACATAAAAAGTTTAGGTTGTCATTCCCGCGAAGGCGGGAATCCAGAATTATGTCATTCTGACCCCCGCACCTTTTTAAGTCATTGTGAGCGTAAGCGAAACAATCTCGTTTCTAAAAAGGTGCAGGATAAACTCCGCGAAGAATCTCACAGTAATTCATTAGACATAAAAATTCCGGCAATAATGTGCCCGTTTGTTGCTACCGGTTCACTTGAACTGATAAAATTTGGCTACGAATGTGGCTTCGGCGAACTCAACTCCGCCGGCTTCGGTATGGTAAGAATTGTATAATTGACCCTATTGACAAAACCGGTCTTTTTATGTAAAAATACATAATGTAAAAATACATAATTGGAGATGAGCGATGAAAAATCCGTTTGTTTATGGTGAAGAAGTAATCGGTGAAAGTTTCATTGACCGGGAAAACGAAATAAAAATGTTTATAAAAGATGTAGAAAGTAATGAACGGATATTTCTTCTCTCACCACGAAGATATGGTAAGACATCTCTAATCGTTAACCTCTTTAATGTTCTCCTAAAGAAAAAATGGCTTACCGCGAGAATTGACCTCTACAAAGTTACATCCTTAGAAAGTTTTGCTAATTTCTATACCACCTCTATAATCAATTCAGTTGAATCAAAACCAGAAAAATGGATAAGAATTCTGAGACAATTTCTACCTTCACTTAGTCCCACGCTTACATTCACTCCTGAAGGAGCAGAATTAAGTTTAAATCTGCGTCCCCCGGGGAGAAACATTGAATTAGTCCTTGATGAACTTTACAACTTGCCAGAAAAAATCGCTACAAAAAACAAAAAGCGGGTAGCAATTGCTTTTGATGAATTTCAGGAAGTAAGAAAACTTGACGGCGAAAAAGTAGAGAAATCTCTTCGGGCAAATATCCAGAGACATCACAATGTAACTTATATATTTGCTGGTTCTAAAAAGAGAATGCTGTATGATATGGTCACAAAACCGTCCAGTGCGTTTTACAAAATGGGGAAAATAGTTCATTTGAATAAAATACCAGAAGAAGAATTCAAAAAATTCATCATTACAAAATTTTTAGAGATAGAAGTTTCATTTACCGAAGACGCTTTCCAAAAGATTTTTCAAGTTACAGAAAATATACCGTATAACATCCAATTTTTATGTCATCAAATCTGGGATAAATATGTTTTAGAAAAAGGAAAGAAAAAATTAACCATTACTGAAATAGATGATGCAGTTACTGACATTATTTACAGTCAGAGTCCAATGTACACAGTAATCTGGGATAAGTTGACTTTACATCAAAGACGGCTATTGAAGTCAATTGCCAATTCTGGTGGACGAAATATATTTTCCCAAGATTTTATTAAGCATTACGACTTAGGTTCCGCCGCTTCAATTCAGACATCGGTCAATTTGTTAGTTTCCCACGAATTTCTTGACAAAGAGAATAATACTTATATATTTACCGATGTGTTTTTCAGAGAGTGGATAAAGAAATAAAATACGGTCAAAGTCTAATCCGGGTTTGGGAACCTTTAGGGTCAACTCCGCCGGCTTCGGTATGGTGAAGATATGACTTATCACCTACGCGGTGATAGCCGGTGATAAGTTTCAATGCTCATAGAACTCAACTCCGCCAGCTTCGGTATGGTAAAAGTGGTGTAGAAAGATTAAGAGAATTGAGAAAGTTTAAAAAAATTAAATTAGTTATCTTAAGTGACGAAGGAATCGCCAAAGCAAAAGAATTAGAAAAGAAGTATTTGAAAGGAGTCATATGAATAAAAATGCAGGATTAAAATGGACTAATCATCCATTAGTTGATGTGGGTATAGCAACTTTAATTGTTTTTGCAGAAAAAGATAGTCCTGAAAAAGTTACTTTTGAAGATTTAGAGAAATTTGCTAAGTATACAGAAGAATCATATTTTATTCCGATAACAGATGAAAAAGGTAAAAAGACAACTTTGTTTAAGAGCTATCTTTCTGTTTTATTTACATTAAATTTTTGCGGTACGAATCCGAGTCTATCTGAGAAAGAACAGAAAGAAAATATAAAAAAGTTGCTTGGAAGTTTTTCCATTCAACCTGATACTTCTCTACCCAAATGTGTTTATTGTGGAAATCCATCAATAAAACAACCAACATCCGATTTGGCTTTTAGAGACCTTGTCCCGATGGTTACTGGAAGAGGAGTAATAAATTTTTTTCCGTATGGAAATGCTGGTCTTCCTCTTTGTGGTCTTTGTACTGTTGCTATACAAGCAATTAGTATCGGTACACCCAAGTGCAGTGGCAGGGCTTTAATAGTATCTTCAGATGACTCTTTACTAACTTTATCTCTTATTCGTAAATGGTTGCCTGACACTAAAACAAGAATTCAGTTATCAAAGACTACGGGACAGAAACCACCAAGTATTGGAAGACCTCTAACCAGAACTATTGAAACATTACTTTCATTGGAACGAGAACGAAGAAATTTCAGAGAAGATGCAGGACTTACAATTTTTCATCTATCTAATAGTGGACAAGGACCTGATGTTAGGATATATAATTTACCATCAAATGTTATGAAGTTTGTAATGAGGGCACATGGGGTTCGCTATTTTCAAGCATGGAATGAAATTATTAATAGGTCTTGGGAAGTAATGGAAAATGAGACAATTTCAAAGGAAGAAGGAGAAAAAAAGAAGAAAAAGAGAAAAGAAAGTAAAACAAAAAAATCCAATCCATTAGAAAGACGAAATTACTTGTTTGAAGATTTGTTTACACTACCCGAACAGTCAGCAAGATTTGTAAGAATATATCTTTTACAGAAACCGCCAGAAAGAAAAACAGAAAACGACCCAAGGAAAGATTATAAATGTTGGCAAGATGCAAAATATATAAAATGGGATTTGACAGAACTTTTTGTAAAGGAGGTGATGAGAATGGACACTAAAAGAATTGAAGCAATCCGTAACCTTGGTGACAGGTTATCAGAAGAGATTGCTACTAACAATGACAAAAAATTGTGGAGGGATTCCTATAATGTTATGAAATCTTATGAACTACGGAATGTTTTAATTAAACAAAGTCAAAAATGTATCAAAGCAGGGAAAGAACCTCTTATCAGGTTTGAACCATTTTTAGAAATTTTTGAAGAAGGTGAAGAATTGTCTCGTGCTGATTGGAAGTTGGCTTGGGATTTGGTTCTTATTCGGGTAATTGAAAAATTGTACGAAAAGAAATGGTTTGAACAAAACAAAGAAGTTCTTGAATCAGAAGAAATAAAATCATAAAAAGGAGGAATACTAATATGTCTTTTATTACAGGATTAATGTTATTTGATTGTCCGGCATCAGCATTGAATATGTCTGATCAATCTCCAGAAGAAGCAGGAAGGGGAGAAATGGCAACTGCAGTTAAATTTATTCGTAGTAAACAAGGGCGATTCCCTTATGTTTCAGCCCAGGCATTTCGGTATTGGTTAAGGTTGACTTTAGAAAATACTCCAGAATTGGAATGGAAATCAGCACCAATTTTTCGGGAACAAAAAGTTGCTTATACAGATGCTAACCCAATTCGTTATTATGATGATGATTTGTTTGGATATATGCGGGCAGCATCAAAGAGAGCCGAAGCAGTAGAAAAACGCAAGGAAGATAAAACAAGAGAAAATGAAACCCTAACAAATGCTGAGATTACTCGTGTATCACCATTTAAAGTGAGCACGCTGGTGGCGATTTCTCCTGTTTCTATTACCTATGATTTTGGAACAATGAGCCGTCAAGAAGGAGATCCTGTACCTCACGGTCATCAGTTTTATCAAGCGGTTCTTAAAGCACTTGTTTCTCTTGATTTGCGTTCTGTTGGGACTTTTAGTTATAAAGACAGAACCGGTTATCGTAATCTGGATGATAACAGGAGAGAAGAAGCACAAAAACAAAAACTTGAGGAATTACCCAATGAAAAAAGTTTTAGACTTCCTAAAGAAGAACGCATAAAGAGGATTTCAACACTTCTACAAGGATTAGCAATTTTATACGGTGGAGCAAAACAATCGGTTCATTATACTGATGTAACTCCAAAAGTATTTGTTGGAATGATTACAAAAGGTGGTAATAATCCTTTACAGTATACTTTAAATGCAGATGAAAAAGGATTGCCTGTTATCAATGGAAATGCTATCGAGGAAATGTTTAAAGTTTGGGCTGACCAAATTCTCTCTAAATTGTATATTGGTTGGGTTCAAGGATTTTTTGATAATGAGAGAAAAAAAATTAAAGATTTATTAGAAAAAGAGCAGAAAGATAAATATGTAATAGGGCACCCAAGAGAAATTTTCAAAATCCTTACTGAAGATATAGTAAAAAATCCTGCTTGGCTTGAATGAAGAAAGAGGTTTTTATGAAAGTATTAAAAATAGAATTAGAAGGAATAATAAATTCATTTCGGTATCCACATTTTTTAGTAGGTAGACAACCTTCTTACAGAATGCCTCCACCATCAACTATTTATGGTCTTATTTGTAGTGCAGTGGGTGAGTGGGTAGAACCTGATAATATCCGTTTTGGATATTATTTTACTTACCACGGGATAGGCGATGATTTAGAGCACATTCATCTTGCAATGGTTTCTACGAGTAGAAAAATTGACAAAAAATGGGGATATTCAAAAAATATTGAAGTGGAAATAAATCCTATTAAAAGAGAAATTTTGTTTGCTCCTAAAATAATTTTATATCTTAATGTAAAAGATAAACTTAACTGGTTATATAATTCGTTTCGGTCACCATATTATCCTCTTGTTTTAGGTCGTTCTCAGGATTTAGTTAGTTGTAAAAAGGTAGATATTGTGGAATTACAAGATTCTGTAGATGGATATATTGAAAAGACACTTTTACCCTGGAATTTCGCTCTAAATGAAAAAATACCGGGGATAGTTGTCCTAATGCCAAAATTTATTAACCCTCAAAATAGAAGAAATGTTGTATGGGAAAAATATGTAGTTTGTGAACATAAAATACACTATTCTTCTAAAAACCCGATACAGATAGATTCTGGAGATGGGATGAAACGAATTATTATATGGCACTCATTTCAATAGAATGAAGAGAGAATATGTAAGTGAACTTAATGATATTTGGGCAAAATCTTCCAAAAACAATGAAAAGCCCGAGACTCTTGTAGAGCATACTCAAAATGTATTAAATATTCTCAAACAGACAAAAAAACGCAATCCTCTTTTACCACAAATTATTGATGAACAAAGTTTCTGGAATATAACTTTTCTATCTTGTTTATTTCATGATATCGGTAAAGCAGCAAAAAGTTTTCAAATTCAATTGTGTGAAGGAAAAATTTGGAAACATAGACATGAAATTCTCTCACTTGCTTTTATTCCTGAGATAATTTCTGAAGATAATGAATATTTCAAATGGATTGTTGCTGGCGTTGTCTCTCATCATAAAGATGCCAAAGAAATTATTGATGAACGTTATAATTTATTGTTAGAACCAGAAGATATCGCGCTTGATGAATTAAAAAATGAACTAAATGAAAGATTGGTTCAATCCATTTTTTTATGGCTTAAAGATATATTCCTCAGAGAAATTGCAAATAACAAAATTAATCGTATAATTCCTAAAAACAGTATTAATAAAGTAAATATTAAAAAGTTTTGTGATAATATCCCTAAAAATATTCTCATAGGGTTGCAAAAATATAATAGATTGATTCATCAAATTGAGAATGTAGACTACATAAATAAATTAAATCGTATTGCAATTGCTTTAAGAGGGATTATAATGTTATCTGACCATCTTGCATCTGCTCATTCTCCAGATTTAGACTCGGTTAGATTTCCTAACAGGCAAGAATTAGCAAAAATATTAGATATTCCAGAAGATAAATTGTATAGTCACCAAAAAACTGCATCAGTAACCGAAGGTTCTATTATATTATCAGCACCTACTGGTAGCGGTAAAACTGAAACAGCAATACTTTGGGCACACAATCAACAAACTGTTTCTAAAATTTTAAAACCACTTGTCTATCTTCTGCCTTATCAGGCGAGTCTTAATGCAATCTATAAAAGATTTAAAGAACAATTTAAATATGATATTGCATTAATTCATGGAAGAAGTTTACAAACTTTATTCCGGGAAATGTTAAGTAGTGGTTATTTGCCAAGAAATGCAGAACAAGAAGCAAAAAGAGCAAAAGAACTTGCGATATTACATCAACCATCTATTTGGTGTACTACGCCTTATCATCTTCTACGAGCAGTGTATAGATTACCGGGTTATGAAACACTTTGGACTAATTTATCTAATACACTTATTATTGTTGATGAAATTCATGCGTATGAACCGACACGACTGGGGATGTTTATAGAATTACTTTTTGAACTTAAAAATAAATGGGGAACAAATATTTGTACTATGACCGCTACAATGCCATCGTGGTTAAAGAAAATATTAGCAACTACACTGGCAAATAAGGAAATATTAGCGGATACAAAACTTTATCAAACTTTCCAAAGGCATAGGTTAGAAATTGTTGAAGGAAATATATTAAGTGATAATAGTATTGAAATTGTTTGTAAAGAATTTATTTCAGGAAAATCTGTTTTGATAGGAGTAAATACAGTAAAAACTGCTCAAAAGGTAAGAGATTTATTATTAGAAAAACAAATTGATAAAAATAAAATAATACTTATCCATAGCAGATTTACTATACAGGATAGATTAAAAAAAGAAGAAATTATTAGAGAGAAAAATAAGCAAAATGAATCTCTTATAGTTATAGCAACTCAGGTAATTGAAGTAAGTTTAAATTTAGATTTTGATACTATTATTACAGAACCCGCTCCTTTAGAGGCAATTATACAAAGATTTGGAAGAGTGAATCGCTATGGCAAAAAAGGGATTGTTTCTGTAAGAGTTCTTACAGAATCATTAGACGACGAACGGATTTATAACAAAGAATTAGTTGGTAGAACATTAAATGTATTAAAAGATAATTCCGGGAAAGAAATTGATGAACTGGAAGTAAATAAATGGTTAAATATAGTTTATTCAAGTATTGAAAACGAGATGATTGCTGAAACACAAAAGAGTAGAAATGAATTTAGAGAATCTTGTCTTCATACATTAAAAGCATTTAATAGCAATGAAGACCTATCAAATAAATTTGATGAATTATTTGACAATACAGAAGTTTTACCTTATTGCTTAGAGGAAGAATTTAAAAGAGTTTATGAAATATCAATTCTTGAGGCGTATGGTTTACTTGTGCCAGTTTCATGGAAATATTTATATGGATTTCCCGCGCGTTATGATAACAAATATAGAGTAAAAATAATAGATGCATCTTATGACACGGAAATCGGTTTATTGCTTAGCAAAACCGATAAGTTGAACAAAGCAGAAATTATATAGGATGATACAAGAAAAAGATTTTTATTTTATCGGAACACAGATAAATTATTTTTTTATATGTCAGAGGAAACTCTGGTTTATTTCTAAACAGATTGAGATGGATGGAAAGAAATGAATGAAATAGAAAAAGGCAAAGGTATTTTTGAAAAAATTTCCGGATTGATTGAACGAGCAAGAAAAAAAGTTGCTACTGCTATCAATCAGGAGATGGTGTTGCTTTATTGGAATGTCGGGAAAACAATCAAAGAGGAGATAATAAAATCAAAGCGGGCTGAATATGGGGAAAAGATAGTGCAATCACTGACTGCACAATTGGTCCCACGATACGGAAGAGGATTCTCTAAAAGAAATCTTTGGTATATGATTGAGTTATACGAGACATATCCGATTCTCCAATCACTGCTTGGAGAATTTGAAGGGCTATGTTGGACACATATCATAACTCTGCTACCGATCAAGGATGAACTAAAACGAAAATTCTATGCTACTCTCTGTCTGAAAGAACACTGGAGCACACGCACACTTCAGGAACGAATCAATGGTATGCTTTATGAAAGAACCGCCTTATCAAAACTGTCGGAGAAAACTATTGAAATGCAGTTAAAAGAGTTGAAGGAAAAAGATAAAATGACCCCGGAACTTGTTTTTAGAGACCCTTATGTTGTCATTCCTGCCCCGTGTGTGTCATTCCCCGATTTAATCGGGGAATCTACGGGGTAAACTCCAGCAGGAATCTATTAATCATTACGAGAAAACAATACTATATCTACATTTTAGCAAGTAAAAAGAACGGCACTCTTTATATAGGTGTTACAAGCAATTTGATTAAGAGAGTGTATGAGCACAAAAATAACCTTATTAAAGGGTTTACTGAAAAATATCGTGTTCATAATCTCGTTTATTATGAAGTCTTTAATGATGTCTATGAAGCTATAACAAGAGAGAAAAGAATGAAGAAGTGGAAGCGTCATTGGAAGATTGAATTGATTAGAAAATTTAATCCTGAATGGAAGGATCTGTATGATGAAATATTGTAATAAACTTGTTCAACTACAGATGAGGATGGATTCCCGCTTGCGCGGGAATGACAAGCCAAAAGAATTGTTTGCTGAAAAGTTACACAAAGCGATTCAAATCGCCCAGTTGGAATTGAAGGAAGAAAACAAAAATGAACACGGCGATGGGTCTGTCTAAGGAACTGACTTTCACCGGAACACAGATAAATTATTATTTTATTTGTCAGAGGAAACTTTGGTTTTTTTCTAAGCAAATTGAGATGGAAAAGTCATCAGATTTGGTTTTGCTCGGAAAAATATTACATAGTGATTCATATCCACGGGAGAAAAAAGAATATCTGATTGATGGCAATATAATGGTTGATTTCGTAAAGAACGAAGCAGTCCACGAAATCAAAAAATCAAATAAAATGGAACAAGCGCATATTTTCCAGATGCTTTATTACCTCTATTACCTTAGACAGAAAGGAATGAATAATCTTAAAGGTGTGATTAATTATCCACTATTGAGAGAAAAAGTTCCCGTTGAGTTGACCGAAGAAAAATATACTGAAATTGTAAATGTGCTGAAAGAAATTAGAACTATTGTTGAACAAGGAAATCCTCCTGAATTAAAAAAACTTCCCCACTGTCGTGCCTGTAGTTATTATGATTTATGTTTTGTGTAAGAACGCAGATTAAGGGATTAGCACAGATGGCGCAGATAAAAGAAAAAGTAGAAGAAAATTTGTATAAAAATATTACCTATAAACTCATTGGTATTGCAATGGACATTCATAAAGAACTTGGCTGTGGTTGGCCAGAACGGATTTATTATAAAGCATTTGGTTTGATGTTAGAAGAAAATAAGATAAATTATGAAACCGAAAAAGAGATAAAAATTTATTTAAGGGAAAGATTAGTCGGAAAAGAACGATTAGATTTTGTTATAGAAGATAAAGTTATTGTAGAAATCAAAGCAAAAAGCGAAACTAAAAGTGTTCATAAAAGTCAGTTGTTGTCATATCTAAAAGGTAGTGGATATAATGTAGAATTATTATTCAATTTCGGAACAGAAAAATTAAAATATTATAGAATGGTGTATAAAAAATCTGCGTAATCTTGTTTATCTGCGGAATCTGCGTTTATGGAAAGAGATTATTATATTTTTAAGTCGGGTAGATTGGAAAGAAAGCAAAATACCCTTTATCTTGAGACAGAGAATGAGAAAAAACCAATCCCGGTGGAAGCGGTGAATTCAATTTATCTGATGGGTGAAATTGACCTGAATACACGATTGCTTGATTTTCTGGCACAAAAAAATATTGTTCTGCATAATTTTAATTATTACGGTTATTATTCAGGTAGTTATTATCCGAGAGAATATTTGAATTCGGGTTTTTTGTTAGTTAAACAGGTTGAACATTATAAGAATTCTCTTTTGCGAATAAAAATAGCGCGGGAAATTGTGAAATCTGCTGTTCATAATCTAAGAAACAATATTAAGCACTACCAGAAGCAAGCCACCGCTTTAGCGGGGTCTCCGAAGAAAAAGGTGGATGAGGCAATAACAACTATGGAAAATGACGAGAGAAAAATTGATACGATAAACGATATTCCTGAACTGATGGCAACTGAAGGACATATGCGCGATACTTATTACGGCACTTTTAACGAAATTCTAAAACTTGACCGGGAGTTTATTAAAAGAGTGAAACAACCGCCGGATAACCCGATAAACTGTCTTATTTCGTTCGGCAATTCATTGGTTTATACGACTTGTCTTTCGGAAATTTATCATACGCAACTTAACCCGACAATCAGTTTCCTGCATGAGCCCGGGACACGAAGATTTTCTTTAAGTTTAGACCTTGCGGAAATATTTAAACCGATTCTTTCGGATAAAGTTACTTTTAAACTAATTAATAACCAGATGATAAAACCTGAACATTTTGAGGAAAAACTGAACTTCTGTTATTTGAAAGAAGAAGGCAGAAAATTATATTTGCGCGAATACGATGAGCGGTTAAATACGACTATTGAACACAGAGATTTAAAGCGGAAAGTTTCCTATCGGCATTTAATCCGACTGGAGTGTTATAAACTGGCTAAACATATTTTAGGGGAAAAGGAATACCGTGCTTTCCGTGCTTGGTGGTAAAACGCAGATTGAAGGATTGATTGAAATCTGTGTAATCTGCGTTTGCGTAATCCTTTTGAAATCTGCGGAATCTGCGTTTATGTACACAATAATTGTCTATGATGTGAACCAATCCCGGGTTAACAAGGTCTGCAAGTTTTTAAGAAGATATCTGGATTGGGTGCAGAATTCAGTTTTTGAAGGAGAAATAGGAGTCGGGAAATTAGCTGAGATAAAGTCGGGACTCAAAAGATTGATTAATGCAGATGAGGATAGCATAATTTTTTATACTCTGGGGAGCAATAAGTGGTTAAAAAGAGATATTCTTGGTCAGGAATTTAATCCTCGGAATACGGTACTATAAGTCGGCAAGGTTATGTTTTCTCTAAAGTAATCGTTGCTAAAAATCTATGTAATCTATGTTTATATTGACGGAAAAATTGTTATCGTCAACCTTCAGAGAGAACAATTCACAATTAGGGGATGGCGAGAATTTTGGGGGCGATTTTTACTGTGTATCCTTGCAAAATATATGTTTTTTTGGATTTTGTAGTTGGTTTTAATTGAACCATCGTGGAATTGAAATCTGCAAACGGTATCTCTTCAATCGTCCTTCAGCAACGTTTTAATTGAACCATCGTGGAATTGAAATGCACCGGCGACAATGTAGTTCACTGAATCTGAAGTGTTTTAATTGAACCATCGTGGAATTGAAATGTGGAAATCCCTGCAGGCTGGAAAATAAAAGCCTACGCGTTTTAATTGAACCATCGTGGAATTGAAATATAATCTATAATATAATAAAATAATAACTTCTTTTGTTTTAATTGAACCATCGTGGAATTGAAATTCTGCCGCCGTGCCGGTTAAAAAACATTCATCAGCGTTTTAATTGAACCATCGTGGAATTGAAATATATAATAATAAATAAATAACTTCTATAGAATAAATGTTTTAATTGAACCATCGTGGAATTGAAATACCAACTCCGGAAGCGCGTTTCATTCTGACTCGGAAGTTTTAATTGAACCATCGTGGAATTGAAATAGTGGTGGATTAACCGAAAAGAACTTTTTTAGACCAGTTTTAATTGAACCATCGTGGAATTGAAATGCCTAAAATCGCAAATACGGAAGCCGTTTTCCGTCGTTTTAATTGAACCATTGTGGAATTGAAATATATACTACATGGTATTTAGTTAAAAAAAGTTAAGTAAATAATAGAATTAAGGAATGAAAAATATAATTCAAAATTGCCTTTACTCTACTTATCAGTTAAAAAAAATTATTCTAATTACTTATTTTATTTTTAATACATTCCTTAATCTTACTGCTCAAGAAAACAGATCAAATGACTTTTTAAATTATATTCAACTAAAAACAAAAGCCATCTATGTTATAGCTAAATGGGATGTTTATCAAAATATATATGAAATACCCAATTATGGAGCCAAGATTGAATTGTATCGTGGTAAAAAGGTACCCCATTTCGAAATCCTTGAAGTTGGTTTGGGAATCTCGTTTTTAAGTATTGGGGGATATAATAAATTTAATGTGGATATAGATTCAAGTAAAGAAGGCACCTATATAGTTCCTTGCGAAATGACCACTGTTCTTCAATCCACAATCTTTATGGCTAAATATAGTTTTAATATTAATTTAAATTTATTACACCTTGCTTTGGAGAATGGAATGGGTATAGCTTTTACGTATGAACGTAATGACTGGAAATTAAAAGATCCATCTGATACATCTATTGATTTAGATGGGGATTTAGAAAGAGTTACATCCATTAAACCAGCATTAGACCTGGGATTAAAATTAAGTACACCATTAAAAAACAATTGTACAATCGGGCTCAATGGTGGTCTTTTAATCTTTCCTGTACATATACCCGTCGATAGATTAACTTCTTACGGACCTTATAAATTTGAATCTATTTTAGAAGCCGGGTTGGATCTTAAATTTTATTGGTAAAAAATGAGGTCAATTTTCCAAGAATAAAATTTGACAGTTCAAATTAAAAAGATAAATTACAGGCGTAGGTAGAATAAAAAGTCATACAAAAAGGACTCAATGAGGAATGATAAACACAATCCATGATGTATTAACAATCCAAAATCGTTCCAGGATTACATATCAGCTGAAAAAGAATTTATTTTAACTGAACTGATAAGTAAACCAAAGGCGATTTTGAATTTGTAATGAATTTTGAATTATATCTTTCATTCCTTAAGTTAGTTATTTCCTTAAGTTTTAATTGCCTGTCCGCCGAAATGAAATGTAGGTGGAAACTATCGTGGAATTGTCCACCTACGCTGAAGCTTCGGTGGATCTTCGCTTCTTACCAAGTAAGTTTTTCCTGCCTGAATTTTGAAAATCCATCCGTTCGGCTGAAACTCACGGCTGAAGCTTGAACATACTGAAGGTCGCCTCTACGGCGACCTGCCGAAGAGGCAAGGATTGACAGAAGAAGGTTTTTTTTATTATAATTCATTTAAATAAAGCTTGATTACAGTGATTACGAACTACGATTTCAGCGATTTTTAATCTGTGTAATCTTTTTTAAAGATATGCGGTTATCGGAATATTTTTGAAAAATCGGGACGGAGGTAATTTTCTGATTTTTTCGGCAGGTCCTCTCGGGGAAAGTCTCTTTAGGAATGAGTTTCTGAATTGACAAAATCACAAAAAATTTGTAATTTATGACTTGAAAGGGAGCGTAAAATGAGAAAAAAGAATAAGTTCCGTTTTTTGGTAAGGGAGAAACAAGCGGATTATAGAACTGGAGAGAATACAATAACTATTTCTGAGATTGAAAAATTGGTAGAAAAGGTGGTTAACCGAAAACTTCAAGAGTTGTTGGGAGACCCTGATTACGGTCTGAAACTGCGGGAAGAATTTCAAGAAAAACTTGACCTTATCTTGAAAAAAGAAAGAAAAACAATCCCGGAAAAAGAAATTGCCCGGAAATACGGGGTAGCGTTGTGATGTATCGGGTTGAGTATCGTCCGGAAGCAGATGAAGATTTAGACCAGTTAGATGAACCGATAAGAGAAAGAATTATTATCGGTAGACCATGACCTATCGGAAAGAGTTCACTGGTTAGCAAAGAACTTTGAGGAAATAAGACCTGAAGTTTTGGGAGGAAAATATAAAGGTTTATACAAATTACGGGTAGGTGATTGGCGAGTAATATATGAAGTAAAACATTCCCAAAATCTGATAATTGTTTACTCTGTTGGACACAGGAGTAAAATTTATAAAATTTGAATGCATCCAAGAAGGGCACTAATGACCTATCGGGCGGAGAGGGGTCAAATCTGATATATTAACCTGGTTAATACTCACCGAAGAAGTTTTTCCTGCCGGACTCTAAGCCAAAATTCCTTTTGACCTTTATAGAATTTGTTTTTTCATTGGTCTTGCCTTTTTGTAAATTTTTTGTTAAAATAACTCTAAACAAATAGTGGATGGAAAAAATTCTCTATATTCAGAATTTGGTGCGTGCGAAAAAATATCGCCTCACTTCGCATGCCGAAGAAGAAAGAGATGCTGACCAAATAACAAAGAAAGAAATTGAAGAGGCACTCTTATCTTCTCATTTAGAAGTAATTGAAGATTATCCCGGTGACTCACGAGGAAGGAGTTGTCTTGTTTTGGGTTTTACAAATGAAAACAAACCAATACACTTTGTTTGTGGTTTAGCGGTGGCGGACATTTTAATTATCATTACTATTTATAGACCCGATGCAGAACAATGGATTGACTGGCGGAAAAGGAGGGAATAAATTATATGGAAAAATGTTATTTTTGTAAAGGAAAAATTGTAAAAGAAAAAGTGAAGCATCTTCACAAATGGGGTGAGAAATATATTCTTTTTGAGAATATTGAAGCTGAGGTTTGCAAACAATGTGGTGAGGTATATTTCAGTCCTGAAATTTTAGAAATGATGGACAAAAAAACAAAAGAGATTACAGTTCCAGAGAAGGTTATTACCATTCCAGTGGTTGCAGTCTAAAACTATGCGGTTATCGGAATATTTTTTGCCCACATTGAGGGAAACACCAGCGGAAGCAGATACGATTTCGCAGAAACTGATGCTCCGTGCGGGAATGATGCGTAAATTAGCCAGCGGGGTTTATGAATGGTTACCGCTCGGTCTGCGGGTATTGAAAAAAGTGGAACAGATTGTCCGTGAAGAAATGGATAAGATTGGCGGGTTAGAAGTTTCTTTACCTTTACTTTTACCGCGTGAACTCTGGGAAGAGACCGGTCGCTGGGCTGTCTATGGTAAAGAATTGATGCGTTTACAGGACCGGAAAGAAGGAGAATTTGCTCTCGGTCCGACTCACGAGGAAGTGATTACCGATTTAGTGCGTAATGAAGTTCGTTCTTATCGGGAATTACCGAAAATGTTTTACCAGTTTGGCACTAAATTCCGTGATGAAATCCGTCCCCGGTTTGGGGTAATGCGGGCAAGAGAATTCTATATGAAAGACGCCTATTCTTTTCATGCTTCGGAAGAGGATGCGGAGAGATATTACAAAATTGTTTTTAATGCTTACGCTAAAATCTGTGACCGTTGCGGGTTTAAATATCGTCCGGTTGAGGCAGAGACCGGAGCAATTGGGGGAAGTTTTTCTCATGAATTTATGGTTTTAGCCGAAACCGGTGAGGAAGAGATTGTTTCCTGTGAATCTTGTGGTTATGCGGCAAATGTGGAAAGAGCAGAGGTCTCCACCATTGATTCAGTGGCGGAGGTCGCTAAGAGCAAAGAGCGACCCGTTCCGAGAGTCCGTCAGGGTTCTGAGGAAAGAGCAAAGAGCGACAAGTTGGAACCATTGAAAGAGGTTTATACGCCGAATTTAAGGACAGTAGAAGAAGTGGGAAATTTTTTAAAAGCACCGGTGGAAAAATTTATTAAAAGTTTAATTTATCTTGCGGATAATAAACCAGTAATGGTTTTAATTCGTGGGGATAGCGAGGTCAATGAAACAAAATTGAAAAAGTATCTTAATTGCAATGAATTAATTTTAGCCGATGGCGGAACGATTGAAAAGGTTTCTGGTGCACCGGTAGGTTTTGCCGGCCCCGCCCACTTCCCACATCCCACTTCCCACATCCCAATTTTGGCTGATTATTCAGTAGAAAATATTGTTAATGCTATTTCCGGGGCAAATAAAAAGGACTACCATTTAATGAACATAAATATCGGAAAAGATTATCAACCGGAAAAAATTTTGGACCTGCGGAAGATAAAAGCCGGTGATTCCTGTCCAAGATGCAATAAGGTGCTCACCTTCTCCCGGGGAATTGAAGTTGGGCATACCTTTAAATTAGGAACGAAATATTCTCAAGCGATGAAAGCAACTTTTCTTGATGCGCAAGGGAAAGAACAGTATTTCATTATGGGTTGTTACGGTATAGGTGTTTCAAGGATTGTTGCGGCAGCAATTGAACAAAACCACGATGAAGATGGAATTATTTGGTCGCCAAGTATTGCTCCTTATCAAATATTGATTATTCTGGTTGATTCTAATGACCCGAAAATAGCGACCTTGAGTGAGAATATTTATCAGAAGCTACAAGAGATAGGTTACGAAGTTCTTCTTGATGACCGTAATGAACGTGCCGGGATAAAATTTAAAGATGCCGATTTAATTGGTATACCGGTAAGGATAGTAATCAGTGAAAAAAACCTTTCTTTGGGGAAAGTGGAAGTAAAAAAACGCTCGGAAAGTAAAATTGCATATATACCTTTAGATAATTTAGTTAGCGAAATAAAAAAATTTTTGACTTGACCCCGTAGAGCCCGTAGATGAAAAATCTTTACGGGCAGACCCCGTAGAATTTCATTTACGGGGTAGACGAAAAGTCTCGTAGAGACCTCGTCTCTTTACGAGATGAAAATCTTTACGGGGTTGACCCCGCCCCTTTTTTTATATATAATTTAGATGTTGTAAAGTTGAATTTCAACTATAATGGTATTACAATCCCACCACAGTATCGCCATTGTGGTGGGACAACGGCGACACTGTGATACCATAATTCTCCAAATTCCGTAGACCCCGTAGAATAAATTTACGGGGTAGATGTAAATCTTTACGGGACGAATTTGAAATGGCTCTGAATTTTAGGGGAAGGGCGTGGGATTGATTTTTTCATTTATTTTTTGTATAATTAAACAAAAAATCAAGTCCGAAATTTCGGACTTTTTTTGTATAGAGTAGAAAGAAGAGAGTTTCGGGGTTCTCTCTTCACTTGGTAATTTTTTGACTGAAGGCAAAGGGCGTCAAAAACTTTGATGTCGTTCAGAGAAAATCCCCGAAACTCTGAGAAGGTAAGCGAGTGTAAAAGGATTCAATATTGCTTAAAAAAGTCCCCGAAATTAATTGAAGAAGAAAAGTTTTTAGATGAGTATCAGAGAGGAATTAGTAAATTTATTAACTCCGTTAATTAGCAGTGAGAATTACGAATTAGTTGAATTACAATATCGGAGAGAGAAAGAAGGTTGGGTTTTACGGATATTTATAGATAAACCTGGCGGTTTAACTCTTGACGATTGTACAAAAATGAGTGAAAAAATTGGTCGTTTTCTTGATGAGAAAAATATTATTCCGCAAAGGTATATTTTAGAGGTTTCTTCACCGGGTTTAGACCGTCCTTTAAAAAAAGAAAGTGATTTCCAGAAATTTTCCGGCCGTTTAGTAAAAATAAATTTATATGCACCAATGGAAGGAGAGCGACATTTTCTTGGGCGTCTTTTGGGAATTGAAGAAGGTAAAGTTAAATTAGGTATTTCGGAGACAGAAATAATCAGTATACCTTTGGAGAATATTGCTTGTGCGCGCTTAGAAGTAGAAATTTAATGATTGAACTTTTGTATTTTTTTGCTCATTAAAATTTTTCCTCCCCGATGTAACATTGGAGGTCGCTCAAAAATTTGCAAAAGTTCAAAGGGTAAAAAATAATATGACTAAACCAGCAGGTGAACTTTTCCCAGTTTTAGAACAAATTGAACGGGATAAAGGGATAAAAAAAGAAGAAATATTAAAAATGATTGAGTCGGCTTTAATTTCGGCGTTCCGTAAACATTCCGGTCGGTTGGATAATGTTAAAGTCAATATCCATCCAGAAAATGGAGCAATTAAAGCCTATTTAGTTAAAAAGGTAGTTAACCAAGTTACTAACCCTAATTATGAAATTTTGTTAGAAGAAGCAAAAAAAAATTTTCCTTTGGCCGCTTTAGATACCGAAATAGAAATACCTATTGACACGGAAGATTTTTCGCGTATTGCGGCACAAACGGCTAAACAAGTAATTATCCAAAAAATAAGAGAAATTGAACGGGAAAATCTTTATAACGAATTTTTGAACAAAAAAAATCAAGTAGTAACGGGATTTGTGCACCGTTTCGTTGACCACAATATTATTATTGACCTTGGTAAAAGTGAGGCAATTCTTCCTTCAAGGGAACAAATAAAAGGAGAAAAATTAAATATTGGTGAACGAGTTAAAATTTATGTAGTTAAAGTGGATAAAGGACCACGCGGACCACAGATTCTTGTTTCCCGGACACATCCCGAATTGCTGAGAGGGCTTTTTGCCCAAGAAGTACCGGAAGTACATGACCGTACGGTAGAGATAGTGGCAATAAGTCGTGAACCAGGTATCCGTTCAAAAGTGGCGGTAGTTTCGCATAATCCAAGGGTTGACCCGGTGGGTACATGTGTCGGTGTCCATGGTTCACGGATCAGACCAATAATTGAGGAATTACGTGGAGAAAAAATAGACCTTATTCCGTGGGATGCTGAACCAGCGAAATTGATTACTTTAGCACTTACCCCGGCAAAGAATATTAAGGTAAATATCGTTGCTCCGGAACAAAAACGAGCAGAAGTAGTTGTTGCTGATGACCAGTTATCAATGGCAATTGGTAAAAATGGGAACAATGTGCGGTTGGCCTCAAGATTAGTGGGTTGGTATTTAGATATAAAATCGGAATCAGAAAAAAAAGGAGAATTAATTAAAGAAACAACAGTTAGTCTTACTGAACTACAAAAAATTTCCGGTATCGGTCCAAAATTAGCCGAGACTTTAGAAAAAGCCGGATACAAAAGTATTGCTGATTTAGCAAAAACAAAAATTGAAGAGTTAACTGCCTTGCAAGGTATTGGTGAAAAAAAGGCAGAAAAACTTATCCGTTTGGCTAAAGAACATCTTACTGAAAAAGAAAAAATCAATGAAGAAGAAAAAACCAACCAGTAAAGAAAAAGTTCAATCGCCCGCAGTTTCTAAAAAGAAAACAGTTAAGAAAGGTCGTAAGATTGCTCAACCTGCGGCAAAAAGAACTGTCCAGGCAAAAAAAATTACAAAGGTTGTCAAGAAGGAAATCACTAAAAGACCAAGAGCAATAATTAAACCTAAGAAGACTGTTTCTCCAGTCAAAGAAAGCGTAATTCTTCCCATTCCTACCGCGAAGAAAGTAACTATTGCGAAAGAAAAAGTAGAGACTATTTCTCCTTTACCGGTAAAAGTTAAAGAGGTAGTCACTCCCAGAGTTGAACCCCGTAAAGAAATTATACGGGGTGAACCCGTAAAACCAACCATCATTAAACCAAAAATTAAAATTGATGAAACAACTACTACTGCACAACTTGCCGAAAAAATTGGGGTTAAACCGGCGGAATTGATTAAGAAATTACTTTCTTTAGGGAGTTTAGTGACCATTAACCAGCGGATTGATCCAGATACGGCGACCTTGATTGCTGGCGAGTACGGTTATGAAGTAGAATTTGTGCCTTTATACGGTGAAGAAACACTGCTTAAAGAGGAGATAGTTGAGCCTTCTAAACTTGTTCCCCGTGCTCCGGTAGTAACAATTATGGGGCATGTTGACCATGGTAAAACTTCGCTTCTTGACGCGATTAGACAAACACGCTTAACCGAAAAAGAGTATGGCGGAATTACTCAACATATTGGTGCCTATAAAGTAAAGAGTAAAAAAGGGGAAATTGTTTTTTTGGATACCCCCGGACACGAAGCGTTTACGGCGATGCGTGCCCGTGGCGCGCAAGTTACAGATATTGTCGTTTTAGTAGTTGCGGCTGATGATGGAGTGATGCCTCAGACAATTGAATCAATTAACCACTCTCGAGCGGCAAATGTGCCAATAATTGTGGCCATAAATAAAATTGATTTACCAACGGCTAATCCACAAAAAGTTAAACAACAACTTGCTGAATTAGGTCTAATTCCTGAAGAATGGGGTGGGAAAACTATCTTTGTAGAAGTTTCGGCAAAAAAACAAATTAATTTAGATAAACTTTTAGAGATAATTCTTTTGGAGACAGAACTTTTAGAATTGAAATCTAATCCGAGCGGTCCGGCACGCGGAATAATCATTGAAGCAAGACTTGATCCACGGAAAGGTCCTTTAGCCACGGTTTTAGTCCAAAAAGGAACATTACGGATTAGTGATAGTTTTCTTGCCGGATTTACTTGGGGTAAAGTGCGTGCATTAATTGATGACCGGGGACGACGTTTACTTGAGGTATCCCCAACCTCTCCTGTTGAAGTATTAGGTTTTAGTAATGTACCCGAAGTTGGTGACCGTTTTCTTATTCTTCCTGATGAACAGGAAGCGAAAAAGATTGCTCAACAGCGGCAACAGATACGTTCTCAGGAAGTTATTTTCCGTCGGCAACATGTTACTCTTGACGATTTTTATCGTCGGGTAAAAGAAGGTAAACTTAAAGAATTGAAACTTATTCTCAAAGCCGATGTTCAAGGGTCTTTGGAGGCGATCAAAGATTCATTATCCAAACTTATCCATCCGGAGATAAAACTATCAATCATTCATTCTGGTATGGGTGGGATCAATGAGTCCGATTGTTTATTAGCGGCGGCATCGGAAGCAGTAGTTATTGGTTTCAATATTCGTCCTGAGCCAGGGGCAGAAAAATTGGCTAAAGAGGAAGGTGTAGATATTCGTTCTTATCGGATAATTTATGAATTGATTGATGAAATAAAAGCAGCAATGGAAGGTTTACTTGAGCCGGGCATTAAGGAGAATGTTCTTGGACGGTTGAGTATTCGTCAGCTTTTCCGGATTCCGAAAGTAGGTGTTGTTGCTGGTTGTTATGTTGAGGAAGGTAAGGTTATCCGCGGGGCAAATGTGCATCTCTTACGGGAAAATAGAATTATTTATGACGGACGAATTGCTTCTTTGAAAAGGTTTAAAGAGGACGTTCACGAAGTAGAAAAGGGGTATGAATGTGGTGTAGGTTTAGAAAATTTTCAAGATTTGAAAACCGGGGACCTGCTTGAGATATACGAAAAGGTAAAAGTAGCACGGAAACTTGTCCTCTCTAAGTAATTTTGGAAATTTAAGAAATTCGCTGTTAGCCGATAGCCAGAAACAAGTAAATAGGATGAGTTTTATTATTGGTAGTTGTGGGATAGTTCTTTATTTAGCGGCCGTTTCTTCGTTAAAAGAAAAAAGACAGGTTCTCAAAAGTCTTAAGGATCGTTTACGGAATAAGTTTAATCTTGCAGTTAGTGAAATAGACGATTGTGCGCTTTGGCAGAAAGCGACCTTAGGTATTGTTTGTGTAACAAACGAACGACGAAGTGGGCAAGTCTATCTTGACCGGGTGATCAACTTTTTTCAGGCTGAACCAGGAATAAAAATTGTAGATTATGAAATTAAAGTACATTAAAGGTGCTTCTTTATGCAGAGAAAACGTGTATTACGCATAAGAGAGCTTTTACAGCGGGTAGTTTCCGAAATTGTTAACTCTTTAGAAGACCCAAGAATTGGTTTTTTGACGATTACCGATGTAACGATTACTGATGATTTAAGAGAAGCAAAAATTTTTTATTCCGTTCTTGGAGATCAGAAAAAACGAGAAAAAACTGCCCAAGCGTTAGTCCATGCCCTTCCTTTTGTTCGTCGGGAAATTGGTTTACGCACCGATTTACGTCGTATTCCGGAGTTAGAGTTTGTTTATGACTCCAGTTTAATGCGTGCCCAAAGAATTAATGAAATTCTCTATCAGTTAGAAAAAGAGAAAGATAAAACTAATGATAAAAAGAAATAAAATTATCCAGCAGATACTTGAGAGCGTAAGAAATAACTGCAGTTTTTTTATTACTGCCCATTTAAATCCCGATGGGGACACCTTGGGGTCAGAGTTAGCCTTGAGTAGTTGGTTAAAAAGGTTAGGGAAAAGGGTAACTATTACTAATATCGATCCTGTGCCGGAGATTTATTCTTTTCTTCCGTGGATTGGTTGGATTGAGAAAAAAAATAAAGTTCTTAGTAATTTTGATGTCGGTTTTATTCTTGAATGCAGTGAGCCAGAGAGGATTGGTGGAATTATCAATTTAGAAAAACAACTTGGTCTAGTAATTAACATTGACCACCATCTTTCTGCGCAAAATTACGGAGATATAAACTGGTTTGACCCGAAAGCAAGTGCAACCGCTGAACAAATCTATCAATTGATTAGAAAATCAGGGGGAGTCCTTACTTGTGAAGAAGCACTCTGTCTTTATGTAGGTATACTAACGGATACTGGTAAATTTCAACAAGAGAATACAACTGCCCATACACATAGAATTGTTGCTGACCTTTTGAATTATGGTATCCATCCGGAAGAAATTTATTCTAAAATATATACGAGGAAATCATATTCTACACTCAAACTTTTAGGTTCAACTTTGACTACTTTAAAATTAACTGGTAGAGGGAAGATTGCTTACCAGGAGATAACCCGGGGAATGTATGAAAAGAATAAAAATGGTCAACCCGATGAAGAGACGATTAATTATCCATTAACTATACCGGGCGTAGAAATAAGCGTGCTTTTTCGTGAAACAAAAGAAGGAAAAAATATAATCAAAGTCGGATTTCGTTCACGAAATAAAGTTGATGTGCATAAAATTGCTGAACATTTTGGTGGTGGTGGACATTATAATGCTAGTGGTTGTATTTTGGAAGGGAATTTGAAGCAAGTTGAAAAGTTAGTTCTTAGTTATGTAAAAAAAATTTCTTAAAAATAAAAATGAGGAAATATGCAATTGCGATTGGTAATTTTGATGGGCTACATCGAGGACATCAGCGAGTTATCTCGGAACTGAAAAAAGTAGCCGAAAAAGAAAATCTTCAACCTTTAGTTTTGACTTTTTCACCGCATCCTTTTAGTCCTGCCTTGCTGATGAGTGAAAAAGAAAAAGAGAAACTGCTGAAAAAGTGGAATATAAAAATGCGTTTTTTAAATCCTGAACATACTTTTCATCTTTCTCCGGGAGAATTTGTCAGAGAGATATTAATGAAAAAAATGAATACGAAATGTATAGTTATCGGTAAAAATTTTCGTTTTGGCTATCGGAGAAAAGGTAATGCCTCTTTATTGAAAAAATTAGGTAAGAAATATGATTTTCAAGTAAAAGTTGTTCCCTTATTAAAAAATAAAAATATGAATATTTCTTCTGGCGACATTCGTAAATTATTAAAAGAAGGGAAAATGGAAGAAGTAAAAAATCTTTTAGGCAGACCTTACGAAATCGCTGGGAAAGTCATTTCTGGTGCTGGGCGCGGAAAAAAATTAGGTTTTCCGACCGCAAATTTACAAGTTAACTCCGGACTATTCTTGCCAAAAGGCGTATTCTTTGCTCGAGTCTTGGAGAACGGTTACCGACCTGCCTGCCAGCGAAACTGGTATCAGGGTATACGCCGCTTTGGTGTATACCAGGGAATTGTCAATATTGGTGCTCAGCCAACATTTTCTGTACAAAGCCCTAAGAGTAGAGTAGAAGTACATCTACTTTCTTATCAAGGGAATCTCTATCACAAAAAATTGAGACTTCTCCTTTTAAAAAAAATTCGTGAAGAAAAGAAGTTTTCTACATCAATAGCCTTAAAAAAACAAATTGAAAAAGATATTCTTCAAGCAAAGAATTTCTTTCTCAAGGACGAAAAGTCTCGTAGAGACCTCGTCTCTTTACGGGAGGAATAAATTATGGGCTCAGCAAAAGTAAAGAAAAAGGAAATTATTGAAAAATTTAAAATTCACGAAACGGACACCGGTTCTTCAGCGGTACAGATTGCTCTTTTGACCGAACGAATCAATTATCTTACTGAGCATCTTAAAGTTCATCGTAAGGATTTTCATTCTCGGGAGGGTTTATTAAAATTAGTTGGACAAAGAAGACGCTTACTTAACTATCTAAAAAAATATGATGTGGAAACCTACAAAAATCTCTTGAAAAAATTAGATTTATCTCGTTAATTTTAAAAAAATGAACACAATTGAGACACAACTTTACGGACGGACATTAAAAATTAGAGTTGGGGACCTTGCCCGGCAAGCAAACGGTGCAGCATTGGTCCAATTTGGTGATACGGTGGTATTGGTTACGGTCTGTATTGGTGAGATACCTACGGAAGAAAGTGGTTTTTTACCTTTGACGGTTGATTATCGGGAGCGCACTTACGCAGCAGGGAAAATACCTGGGGGATTTTATAAACGTGAAGGGCGCCCCCGGGAAAGAGAAATACTCATTAGCCGTTTAACTGACCGAGCAATCCGTCCTCTTTTTGGAGAAGATTTTGCTCAAGAAGTACAAGTAATGGTAACCGTTCTCTCTGTTGATACTGAAAATGACCCAGCAGTTCTTTCCTTAATTGGAACGTCGGTTGCTCTAAATATTTCGGATTTACCTTTTAATAAAGTATTTGGTGTAACCCGCCTCGGTCGTTTAGGAAATGAATTTATAGTCAACCCAACACTATCCCAACTGGAAAATTCGGATTTAGATATTATTGTTGCCGGGACAGAAGAAGGGATAATTATGGTTGAAGGTAATCTAAAAGAACTACCCGAAGAAATTGTGAGTGAAGCATTAAGAATAGCCGAGAAAGAAATTAAGACGATTATTAAATTTGAAAAAGAAATTCTTTCCGTGGGTAAACCAAAGCTGGTATTACCGGAAGAAAATATTATGGAAAATCTTCCCCAAGAAATTGTTTCCTTTCTTAATCCCCTCCTTGAGGAAGCAATACGGATAAGAGAAAAGAAAGAACGAGAAATAAAAATAGAGGAAATCAAAAAAGTAGCTAAAGATAAATATGCACTTCAATTTGATGAAAAAATACTTAATAAAATTGTGGAAAAGATTCTTTCTCAACGGGTAAGGTATCTTATTCTTAATCAAGGGATACGTCCTGATGGACGTAAACCCGATGAAATCCGTGAGATAAATTGTCTAGTTGGTGTACTCCCACGTACGCATGGTTCGGCACTTTTTACCCGTGGACAAACGCAGGCTTTGGTTACGGTTACTCTTGGTTCAACTGAAGATATGCAAATAATGGACGAGTTAATTAGTGAATATCGTGAACGTTTCCTTGTGCATTATAATTTTCCACCTTTTTCTACTGGTGAAGTACGTCCTGAACGTGGTCCTGGTCGGCGGGAAATCGGACACGGGATACTTACTAAACGTGCCTTGGAAGCAGTGCTTCCCGCTGAAGAAACTTTTCCTTATGCGATCCGAGTCGTTTCCGATATTCTTGAATCTAATGGTTCATCCTCAATGGCTTCCGTATGCGGTGGTAGTTTAGCCCTTTTTGATGCCGGTGTTTCGGTTTCCGCAGCTGTAGCGGGTATTGCCATGGGTTTAATTAAGGAAGGAGAAAAATATATAATTTTGACCGATATTATTGGTTTAGAAGACCGTGCTGGTGATTTGGACCTGAAAGTTGCCGGGACAGGCAAAGGAATTACTGCTTTACAGATGGATGTGAAGGATAAGAAAGGGATAAATGTGGAAATTATTGAGGAGATACTCCTTAAGGCAAAAAATGCACGTTTTTTTGTCCTTGAGAAAATGGAAAAAACAATTAGCCAACCACGGAAAGAAATTTCTCCCCTTGCTCCCCGGATGTTACAACTGCAAATCCCGGAAGAAAAAATCGGAGAACTGATTGGTCCCGGCGGGAAGATTATCCGCAAGATTACTGAGGAAACCGGGACACAAATTGATATTCAAGAAGAAGGTAAAGTTTTTGTTAGCGCAGCGGATACAGAATCTTTGGAACTCGCCCGACAAATGATTGAGTATTATACTGCTGATGCGGAGGTAGGGAAAATTTATAAAGGTAAAGTTATGCGGACAACCAAATTTGGTGCTTTTGTTGAAATTTTACCGGGTAAAGAAGGGTTAGTACATATTAGTCAATTAGACGAGGATAGAGTAAGACAAGTTGAAGATATTGTCCGGGAAGGTGATGAGATTATCGTGAAATTGACCGAGATTGATTCGGAAGGAAGAATTGTTCTTTCCCGTAAGCAGGCATTACGCGAATTAAAAACAAAGTGAAACTTGATTACATTCACCCCGCACCTTTGCTCGGGAGGAATTGCACCCGCTTCGTCTAAGCGTAAGCGAGGTGAGTTTCACAGGATAGTTTCATAAATACTGCAATTATTTTGAACAAAGGTGCGGGGCTCGGAATGACATTTCTGTGTAATCGTCTTTTAAAAATCGGTGTAATCAATGGAGAAGTTACATAAATGAAAAAGAAAGATTTGGAAGATTGGGAAGAAATAAAACGAATTTATAATTTCATGTGTCAAGAAGGACTTTTTTCACTTGACCTTGCTCAGGATGACTATAAAATTCGTTTAAAACGACGCCAGAAAGAAAAACCAATTTTTTTGCCTCCTTTGCCTTTACCAACTAAAAAAAAAGAGGAGATTTCTCTACCGGTAATAAAATCGCCACTTACCGGTATTTTTTACCGTGCTCCCTCACCGAAAGCACAACCCTTTGTTGAAGTAGGACAAGTTGTGGAAAAAGGGCAAATCCTTTGTATTATTGAAGCGATGAAAGTGATGAATGAGATTTTAGCCGAGACACGTTGCCGGATCGAAAAAATATTTGTGGAAAATGGACAGTTAGTCCTTACTGGAGAGGAAATATTTGCTATTAGTTTATTAGTCTCGTAGAAATATTTTTACGAGATTAGAGGGATGATTTGGATGGGAGAGTTAATCGGGAAAATCGCGGGAGAAATTTGGCATTATTTAAACGAACACGGTGAAGTGAGTGTAACCGAAATAAAATTTAGTCTCGGTTATTCTAACAGTTTAATTTTTTTAGCTCTTGGCTGGTTAGCCCGGGAAAATAAGATTAATCTTGTTGAAGCGGACTATACATATAAAGTTTCCTTAAAAAAGTAAATGAATATTCAACAATCTTTATTCTTAGGTATTATTCAAGGGGTTACTGAATTTTTACCAATCTCTTCTTCCGCCCATTTAGTTTTTTTTCAACACTTTTTTCGTCTTAAAGAACCACCAGTCCTTTTTGATTGTTTACTCCATTTTTCTACTTTCTTAGCAACAATAATTTTTTTTTGGACAAAAATAAAAAAAATACTTAGTTTCAACTCGGGGGAGATAAATTTATTAAAGTTAATTTTTGTTGCCTCCTTACCTACTGGGCTCATTGGTCTTACTTTCGGTAAAATATTTGAAAAAACTTTTGCCACCGTTTCCTATCCAGCATTTTTTCTTTTAATTACTGGTTTACTTCTCTGGATTGCCAAAAAGAAATCTTCTCAAAAAAGAAATAAACCGAAAGATATGCGTAACGCTTTTTTTATTGGTTTTGTCCAAGGTATTGCTTTACTACCGGGTATTTCTCGTTCTGGTTCAACGATTTCTACTGGGATAATTCTCGGTTGGTCACCAACTTTTGCTTTTGAATTTTCTTTCCTTTTATCCTTACCAGCGATTTTTGGTGTAACTCTAATTAAGTTGTTAGAAGGTAATTCCTTGCCTATAAATAAAGAACTAATTTTTTATCTGCCGGGTATGTTTTTTGCTTTCCTTTTTGGTTTATTCAGTTTAAAATTTTTACGCTACAGGTTAATGAAACATAACTGGAGGATTTTTAGTTATTACTGTTGGTTTCTTGGATTTACAGTTTTAATTTTTCAACTTTTAGGAAATTTTTAGCCTAGATTACTAAATCAAAAGATGAGAAAAAGAGAAAGAAAAAATGAAATTTTTGGGTTACTCCTTTTAGTCTTCACTTTAATTGCTTATTATTGTTTATTTTTTCCACAAATTACTGGCCAATTTGGTAGATCGTTGAAAGGCATCCTGAGTTATCTTTTTGGGAAAGGAGCATACCTTTTTCTTTTCTTTGTTGGTGTTTGGAGTATAAGAATACTTTTTGCCCATTATCCGGAAAGAGCTAAATCTAAACTTTTTGGACAGGTTTTTCTTATTTTTGCCTTTTGTCTTTTTTTCAGTAAAGTTTTCTTTAGAGAAAATTTTGGCGGTTATTTAGGTAAAATTTTGGCGAACATATTGCTTGATTCATTTGGTAAAACGATTACTATTTTATTTACTTTTACTTTTTTCCTTCTTGGACTTACTTTAAGTACGAAATTTTCTTTGATTGAATTTATTTCCTGGCTAAAAGAAAAAATTATTACTGACTGGCAGGAATGGCAACAAGAAAGAAAAAAACTTATTCGGGAGAGGAAACTTTTTTCCTCGGTTAAACAAGGAACACCGATTGAGCCGGTAATAGTTTCAACTTTTCAAGAAAAAAAAGAAGCGGTATCTCTTCGCCTACCGGACCAAAAATGGACAGAGTATGTATTTCCTTCACTTGATTTGCTTAACGAACCAGAAATTATGGAAGCTGATTTAAGAGAGGAAGATTTACGAGAAAAAGCAAAACTTTTAGAAAAAACTTTAAGCGATTTCAATATCGCTGCTAAGGTAGTGGAAATTAATCCTGGACCGACAATTACGCGTTATGATTTACAACCCGCCCCGGGAGTAAAAATCCAATCAATAGTTAATCTTTCTGATGACCTTGCTTTAGCGATGAAAGCGGTAAGTGTGCGCATTTTAGCGCCAGTTCCGGGTAAAGCCGCGGTAGGAATAGAAATTCCTAACCCAAAAATAAGTATTGTCGCTTTAAAAGAAATTATTGCTTCGGAAGAATATAAAAAAGCAAATTCTAAACTTACTTTTGCTTTGGGGAAAACAACCGCCGGTGAACCCTATGTTGCTGATCTTATTCCTATGCCCCATCTTTTGATTGCCGGTGCTACCGGTTCAGGAAAAAGTGTCTGTATTCATTCAATTATTATGAGTATTATTTACAAAGCGACACCAGAAGAAGTGAAATTTTTGCTGATTGATCCTAAGCGTTTGGAATTACCGATTTACGACGGCATCCCGCACCTTTATGACCCAGGAAAACCAGCCGAAGAAGTAAAAGTAATTACTAATGCTAAAGAAGCGGCAAAATCGTTAGAAAAACTGGTTAAAATGATGGGATACCGTTATGAAAAATTTGCCCAAGCGGCAGTGCGCAATATTGAAAGTTATAACCAATTGATGGAGAAAGAAAAAAAAACAAAAGAGTTCTATATTGTAGTAATTATTGATGAATTAGCCGACTTAATGCTGATTGCACCTCGTGAAGTGGAAGACGGGATTATGCGTTTAGCGCAGATGGCCCGTGCAGTGGGGATACATTTAATCTTAGCCACCCAACGTCCTTCAGTAGATGTAATTACGGGAGTGATTAAAGCAAATCTGCCTGCACGGATTGCTTTCCAAGTTCTTTCTAAGATAGATTCAAGAGTGATTTTGGATACTCAAGGTGCAGAGGATTTGCTTGGTAAAGGAGATATGTTATTTTTACCGACCGGGGCGACTCGTCCTATTCGTTTACAAGGTGCCTATGTTTCGGAAAAAGAAGTAGAACGGATTGTCCAGTTTATCAAAGAACAAAGGGAACCGGCATATGAAAATATTTTTGTGGAAGCAAAAGAGTTAGAAAAGGAAGAAAATAAGGAGATGAAAGAACTAATTAATTATGCTTTAAATCTTACTTTAAAATTGGGACGGATTTCTTCGGACATTCTCCGTGCTGATGACAATATTGGCCATAAATATGCACTTGTTCTTGGGTATCTAGAACGGGAAGGGTTCGTTTATAAACCGGAAGGTTCAAAATCGTGGAAAATAAATTTTGAAAAAATTAACGATTACTTAAAAAAAAATGAAAACAAATTTTTTTAGGAAGATACTCTTTGTTGGACTATTTTTTTTCTTCTTCTTCTTTTCTAAAGCGGTAGGATTAACATTTAAGGAACTACTTGAGAAAATTGAGCAGAAAGATATTGAAATCTCAGATATAAAATTTGATTTTTCTCAAGAAATAAAAATATCTTTAACTAAAGAAGAGTATAAAATTTTTGGTTCGGCAGTATATAAAAAACCGGATAAATTGTATCTGAAAACTTCCGCAGGTGAAACGAGTCCTTTCCCGGAACAGGTGGTTATTTCTTGGGGAGAGAGGGTGTGGATTTATATACCTAAATATAGACAGGTGATTGTGGAAAAATGGAAATCTTTAAGCAAATACCATTTTGTGCCCGAAGAAATTTTTAGTTATGTTGATTCAGTGAAGAAATTAGGTAAAAATTATGAGTTGGAATACCAGGGGATAGTGAATAACTTTTTTCTTCTTTCTCTTAAACCCAAAAAAAGAAAAGAAATAAAAATAAATTTTTATATTTCTCCGGATACTTATTTACCTTTGAAAACTGAACTGTTTGCTGAGACAGTCGAAGTATTAACCGAAATAAAAGATATAGAAGTTAATACTCAAGTAAAAGACGAACTTTTTCATTTTTCTCCACCGGAAGATGTAAATATTCTTTCCTTAGATTGATTTCATAGTTAAGATTCAGACGGATTATCATGGATACAAACGGATAATGAATTCTCTTCTGTTTGAATCCGCTAAAATCCCTGCCCCGCACCTTTAGGTTAGAGTTGGTAAGAAATATTTCCAACTTGTTAAGAGAAAAAGGTGCGGGGTGAATTTGCATCCGTATGTAAGGAAAATGAACTTTTTTGGTTTACCTTTAAATCCAGCTAATCAACTTACTTTCTTAAGGATTCTACTTATTCCTTTTTTTATGCTTTTTATGTTCGTAGATAATGTTTATACACGGATTTTTGCCTTTTTCATCTTCCTTTTCGCTTCTTTAACTGACCTCTGGGATGGTCTTCTTGCTCGGCGACATAATTTGGTTACTGAATTTGGCAAATTTCTCGACCCGTTAGCCGATAAAATGCTTATTTCTGCGGCTTTAGTTTCTTTTGTTGAATTGAAAGAATTGTTTGTTCCTGCTTGGATGGTTGTGTTGATTGTGAGTAGAGAATTTATGATTACTGGTTTACGTACTTTAGCTGCCGCGAAGGGTAAGATTCTGGGAGCAGAAAAAGCCGGTAAATTTAAAACGACCTCACAGATGGTGGCAATTATTACCATTTTGGTCATTCTCATTGTTAATTCAGTAATCCATAAATTTTGGGGAATCAAAGTCGGTGAACTGAAAAGATTTTCCGATTGGCGTGGTGACCTTGGTTGGATACTTAGTTTAACACCGTTTGTGTTGATGTTCATTGCCACAATTTTAACTCTCGCTTCAGGAATAAACTATATCCGTAAGCATCGTGACCTCTTATTTGGGTAGTTTAGTTAACCTTGCGAGGAGACGCATTTTGTGGATCTTATCATTAAATTTTTTGCTACTGGTTTTTTTGTTGGCTACATACCTTTTGCTCCAGGGACGGTAGCGAGCTTACTTGCTCTTGGGATTTATCTAATTCTACCAAATGGTTTATTTTTTTATTTAATTTTTTTGTTTTTTTCTTTTTTCTTCGGTGTATACATTGCTAGTAAAGCAGAAAAAAATTTTAGGAATAAAGATGACCGGCGTATTGTAATTGATGAAATTGCCGGTTTTTTTATTGCCCTTTTTCTCTTGCCAGGAACATATAAATTTATCATTCTTGCCTTTCTTTTGTATCGTTTTTTTGATATTATAAAATTTCCCTTTTTCGGACGAGTCCAGTATCTGCCGGGTGGTTGGGGAATTATGCTTGACGACCTTTTTGCTGCAGTAATTACGAATATTATTCTCCAAATTTTCCGTTTGACAAAGATTTTGTAGGTGAGTATAATTTTGACTGGATTTCCCAAATGCAAGCTTTATTTTAAATAAAGGACCCAGATGAAAAAGAATTTTCTTTTAGGTCTTGTCGTAGTTCTTCCTTTTTTTCTTACCGTTTATATTGTTTGGATTATTTTTAAGGTAGTCGGCAGATTTTTTACTCCTTTTCTCACAAAAATATTAGAAGTCTTTGTTCCTGTACATATTCCCGGTTTCGTGGTCATCTTTTTCAGTGCGCTGATTACACTTCTGCTGATTTGGTTTATCGGAATTCTTACCTCAAATTTTATCGGCAAAAAACTTTTTCAGATCGCCGAAAATTTACTTCTGAAGATTCCCATGGCGAGCGGTATTTACGATGCGACAAAAAAACTGATGCGGGTCTTCTTTATGGATAAATCCACTTTTCAGAGGGTTGTTCTTATTGAATGGCCGAGGAAGGGGGTCTATTCCATAGCTTTTATGACCGCGGAAGCAATGGGTGAAGTTCAAGAAAGAACGAAAGAAGAAGTCGTAAATGTTTTTATGCCGACTACTCCCAACCCGACCACAGGATTTTTAGTGCTTGTCCCAAAAAACGAGATTATCCAACTTAATATGTCCGTTGACGATGCGATGAAACTGATAATTTCCGGTGGTATCGTTACCCCGAATACTGTTTCGAAAAAATCGATTGAAAGATAAATATTTATTTTGGATGCCAATAAAAAAATTTAGTTCAATATTTGAGATAGATAAATTGACAAGGATTCTCTGGCGGAGTATAATTCAAATAGTTTTGTCTATGGGCAAGTTAAACGAAAATGGCGAAAGAAAAAGCCAAAAATAAACTAAAGGAGGTCTAAATAGATGAAAGGTGTAATTGTGCTTGCTTTAAAGGAAATGGTAAGTGAAAGGTTTGGAAAAGGCAAATGGGGAAAGGCGTTAGCAAAGGCAGGAATTGATAAGGAGCCCGAAATCCTACCAGCGTCAAATGTTGATGATAAGATTGTTTTGGCTGTTGTGAATTCACTTTGTGAGGTTTTAGGCATATCCTTGGCTCAAGCGGCAGATGCATTTGGTGATTATTGGGTTAATGTGTATTCACAGAAAATATACCAAGCTTACTATATAGGTGTTGAAACGGCAAAAAAATTTCTATTAAAAATGGACTCAATCCATGTTGCTTCGACAAAAGATTTACCAGATGCTACTCCACCGAGATTTGAATATGAGTGGAAGAATGACAAGACCCTGATTATGAAGTATAAATCCAAACGGGGCTTAATAGATTTCGTGGTAGGGTTGATTAAAGGAGTTGGAAAATTCTATAAGGAAGATTTAAAAGTGACCAAACTTGGGGATGATAGAGTAGAGATTGTTTTCCCATAGTGATATTACACCACTTCGCCTAACACGGTGTTTGTGGTTCGCTTTGCTCACCCAAATGCTCGCTTACGCTTGCACTTCACAAACACCGGGAACGTTAGGAGAAATTTGTTTGGTGTTTCTTCGCCTTTAAATAAAAATAAGAAACAAAACCTGCAGGAATTGAGATATAGAATGAAAGTTCAAGAAGAGGAGGATTAAATCAATGGCAAAAGATGAATCCCGTAAAGAAAATATACGGGACGAAAAAACTAAAGCATTAGAAGCAGCGATTACCCAGATTGAAAAAAATTTTGGTAAAGAAGCAATTATGAAACTCGGAGAAAGAGTAGCAAAAACAACAGTGGAGATTATTCCTACTGGTGTTTTACCTTTAGATATTGCAATTGGTGCTGGTGGGATACCCCGGGGAAGAGTAGTAGAAATTTTCGGTCCGGAAGCGTCCGGGAAAACAATGCTTTCTTTACATATTGTGGCTAATGCTCAGAAGCAAGGTGGTGTGGCTGCCTTTGTTGATGCGGAACATGCTTTAGATCCGGAATTTGCGAAAAAGTTAGGTGTAGATATAGAAAATTTACTCATTTCTCAACCTGATTCCGGTGAGCAGGCATTAGAAATTGCCGAGACATTGACGCGTAGTGGTGCGGTTGATTGTATTGTGGTTGACTCAGTTGCTGCTCTTGTTCCCCGGGCAGAAATTGAAGGGGAAATGGGTGAAGCACAAATTGGTCTGCAAGCAAGATTAATGTCACAGGCGTTACGCAAACTTACCGCAACAATTTCTAAATCTAAAACCTCAATTATTTTTATTAACCAGATGCGCCAAAAAATTGGGGTAATGTTTGGTAGTCCAGAAACAACACCCGGTGGTTTAGCATTAAAATTTTATGCTTCCTTAAGATTAGATATTCGACGACTTGAAAGCATTAAACACGGTGATGAAATTATTGGTGCACGGGTAAGAGTAAAAGTCGTAAAAAATAAAGTTGCTCCGCCATTCCGTCAGGCGGAATTTGACCTCACCTGGGCTGAAGGTATTTCCCACGAAGGTTGTCTAATTGATACAGGTATGAATGAAGGATTGATTGAAAAAAGTGGTACTTGGCTTACTTACAAAGGGACACGTCTTGGGCAGGGACGGGACAATGCGAAAATTTATTTAAAGGAACATCCGGAAGTAGCCAATGAAATTGAAGAAACAATCCGAAAAAAGTATTTTTCCCCGGCAGAAATAAAATGATTTTCTAGCTAAATGATAAAAAAAATTGTCGTTGGTGAACTGGAAACAAATTGTTATCTCCTCTATAATGAAGAAAAAAAGGAAGGTGTAATTATTGACCCCGGTGCAGAAAGTAATAAAATTCTTAATGAAATAAATAAATTAAATTTAAAAATTTTATATATAATTAATACACACGGGCACGCAGACCACATCAGTGCTGATGAAGAACTAAAAAAATTTACTCAGGCGAAACTTCTTATTCATAAGGCGGACCTTTCTTGGTTTAATTTTTTCTCTTTAAGCACTCCTGATGCTTACCTTGAAGAAAAGCAAATAATCAAAGTCGGTGGTTCTTCCCTAAAGGTTTTCCATACACCCGGGCATAGCGAAGGTAGCGTTTGTCTTCTTGGTGAAGGTTTTATTTTCACCGGGGACACTTTATTTTGTGGCGGAGTGGGTCGGGTTGACTTACCCGGCGGTGATGAAAGAAAATTATTCCGCTCTTTAAAAGAAAAAATATTAACCTTACCGGCAAACACAATATTTTACCCGGGACACGGTCCTGAATGTACTATCGGTGAAGAAAGAAAACATAATCCCTTCCTCTAAACGCAGATGGCCGCAGATAAAAATCAACGCAGATTACGCAGAGAAATTCTTCAGCGAATTCTGCGAATTTTCGGCGGTCTCAGCGGAGACCTATGAAATTAGAAAGACTGCTTAACGAATTTATTAATTATATTTCATTAGAAAAAGGGTTAGCAAAAAATACGCAGGAATCATACGCACGTGATTTGAAATTCTATTTGAAATATTTAAAAAAAAGAAAAATTGACCCGTTAAATATTGAACATCAAGAGATTACTGATTATCTCTGGTCAAGAAAAGAAAAAGGGGCAAAAGCGTCCTCATTATTTCGTTATCTTGAATCAATAAAACTTTTTCATCGTTTTCTTTATGTGGAAGGTTATACGAAGAATGACCCTACTTTATACCTTAGTTCACCCAAATTAGTTCGCCCCCTGCCTGCTGTTCTTAGTGAAACCGAGTTGGAAAGATTACTTGTTCAACCCGAGGTAAAGAAGTTCTACGGTTTACGTGACCGGGCAATGCTTGAACTGCTTTACGCCTGTGGATTGCGTGTCTCGGAATTAATCAATTTAAAATTGGGAAATATAAATCTTGTTTATGGTCATGTTCGTTGTTTAGGTAAAGGAGGTAAAGAAAGAATTATACCGCTTGGAGATTATGCTTGCGAATATATTCGTATGTATTTGGAAGCGAGAAAGAAGAGAAGGGTAGTCCCACTCGTGGTGAATCCCCCTCGCGGTGAACCAGCTGAGGAGAATATCTTGTTCTTGGATAAACTGGGCAAAAAATTCTCGCGGGTTGGTCTCTGGAAAATAGTGAAGAAATACGCTCGTAAAGCCGGAATAAATAAAACAATTACACCACATACTTTACGACATTCTTTCGCTACCCATCTTTTAGAAAGAGGTGCCGATTTGAGAGCAATTCAAGAAATGCTTGGACATAGTGATATTTCTACTACGCAAATCTATACCCATCTTGAACGGGAACATTTAAAAGATTTGCATCGGAGATATCATCCCCGGAAATGAAAAAAGTAGTAATTTTACTTTCGGGTGGATTGGATTCCACAGTTACTCTTTACTGGGCAAAAAGCCGGGGTTACTCTCCTTACTGTTTAATTTTTGATTACGGACAGAGACACCGGCGAGAAATATTTTCCGCAATAAAAATTGCTCAAAAAACAGATTGTAAATATCAATTAGTTAAGTTTAAACTTCCCTGGGGTGGAAGCGTACTTTTGGATAAAAGAAGTAGTCTGCCCCAAAGGAAAATTGAAGAAATTGGTAAAGATATACCTTCAACCTATGTACCGGCAAGAAATACAATTTTTTTAAGTTTTGCTTTATCCTATGCGGAAACAATCGGTGCGGAGACAATTTTTATTGGTGCTAATGCTCTTGATTTTAGTGGTTACCCGGATTGTCGTCCCGAATATTATAATGCTTTTCGTGAAGTAGCAAAAAAGGGTACGAAATTAGGTAGAGAAAAAGAAATAAAAATTTATACACCTTTGATTAAAAAAACTAAAGCCGAAATTGTTAAATTAGGTATGAAATTAAAAGTGCCATTTGCTTTAACCTGGTCCTGCTATGCGGGTGGGAAATATCCTTGCGGGAAATGTGATTCTTGTCTCTTAAGAATTAAAGGTTTTCGGGAAGCAAAAATTAGTGACCCTCTTCTCAGCGCATAATTCAAAAAATAAATGTAATAAAAATTACAGTAAAATCTTGTTGACACATAGTAACGATTTTTCTATAATTCATCTACAATCTATAAATAATCAATAATGAAAAAAATTTTACTTATCTTGGTGGTAATTAGCGTTTTCCTTTCATCTGCGGCGAACTATGTTTATGGTGAAGAAAAAACTCTTGAAGGTTCATTTACCCGAATTATCGGGCAGGTGAAGATAAGAAGAGAAAATTCTTTGGAATGGATTAATGCTGAAGAGAATATGCCGATTTATCCTCTTGACCAAATTAAAATTGGAACGAAATCCGAAGCGGAAATAACTTTTGACGAAGGAACAATTATTCGTCTTGAAGAAGAGAGTTTTCTAATTATAAATGAGGTGATCCTGGAAGAAAAAACACAATTTAAAAAATTTGTGCTAAAGATAAACAATGGGCAAGTTCTTTCTAATCTGGAAAAATTTATTCATCCAAAATCCAAATTTGAAATCCAGGGACCCGGTGGAGTAGTAGTCGCCGCACGTGGAACTGAATTTCTCGTTGAAGTGTCGAAAGATAAAAAAGTAGAAATCGCCGTTTTTGGTGGTATGGTTGGTGTAAAGAACGAAAAAGTTTCCCCAGAAAAAGAAATTCTTGTCCCGGAAGAAAAAGAAACAATAGTTGAGCTGAGTAAAGAACCGCTTAGACCACGGAATTTGACCGAGAAATTTTTGCGCTACCGTGCTGAAAAGATACATAATTTTCGTCAACGAATTATCCAGAACCGGCGAAGAATAAATGAATTACGAAAAAGAAAAAGAGAATGGCTAGAAAGAAAGAAACTACGCCGGTTAGAAAGAATAGAGGAGAAAAAAAGGAAAATTGAATTGGAATTGCAGGAAAAAAAGGAAAAAGTGAAATAACCAGAAATGAGTAAAGAAAAATCTTCAATTGGTAATCTGCAATTTATAATTCTTCTTTTACTTCTGATTATTGGTTGTGCGACAACACCCGGAGTCATTATTGACAGTTACTTTAAACCGGGTATTGATTTTACTAAATATGAAAGGGTAGCCGTAACCGGTTTCACTGATGCACCGAATGCACTGGGTTCAGGTAAAGAAATTGCTGACCTTGTCGGTTTGGAAATGTTAAAAAAGGGATATAATGTCTTGGAAAGAAATCAGGTAGAAGTTATTTTACAAGAGCAAAAACTTAGTTTAAGTGGTGTGCTTGCTCCGGAAACAATTAACCAGGCAGGTAAGATTTTAGGTGTGCCAATAATTATTACTGGCACGGTAGGTACCTACCACCGGGAAAAGGTTTATCAAGAAGGAGCCGAGATTGACTTTCCTACTCCAATGAGAGAATTGACCAGAGTTATCATTCCTGGTGGTGAGACCTTAAAGTATGAAGTAAGTTTAACCATGAAAATGGTAGATGTGGAAACCGGAACAGTAGTTTGGTTCGCTTCTGGTTCTTTATCCGGGAGTGAAACATCAGCAACTTTAGCCAAAAAAATTATTCTTCAATGTTTGAAAACTATACCTTTACAGAAAAGGAAATAGCCCGCCAAACAGTGAACAGGACTTAGTTCATCAAACAGCGAAGATATTTGTCATTGAGAGAAAAAAAGGAGGTGAAAAAAAGATGAAAGGAGTATTTCTCTTTTTGATTTCAGTTTTGTTTCTTTTGACCAGCTGTGCTACAAAATCTGAGTTTCTTAAAGGTGGCGAAATTAAACGGGCAATTGTTCAGGAACCGGTGGGTGATGACTATATTATGGCGATTGGTATTGGAGCTGCTGACTCAACGATTGAGAATAAAACTCAGCGGATGTCCACTTCAAGGAATGCGGCAATCGTGCAAGCACAGTATGAAATGCTTTCCGTCATCAAAGGAGTCCAACTTGAAGGTGGTATTACGGTAGAAAAAGCGATAGAAACCGATTCACTTTTAGCCACAAAAATTGATGCCGAGATTAGAGGTGCCGAGATTGTTAAAACTGAATGGACTGCTGATGACGGATGCGTAATAACGCTCAAGTTGCCAAAAAAGAGATTAAAAGCGATGGGTTTAAAGATGATTAAGTAACAAGTTAGCGAGTGAGCGATTAAGCGATTGAGCGAATGAGTGAACAAGTATTCTTAGGTAATATGATGGAGAGGAAAAGATAATGATAAACTATTTGTTTACCTGTTTCACTGCTTTATTACTGCTTCTTTTGGGATGTGCAACCGGTAGAATAGGAATTAGACCTACCCCGGGAGCAGAAGTTGTAGAAACCGAAGGGCAAGCACCAATTATCAAAGATGACCTGATTGGAGCAAAAAATACTGCTCTTTCCGAGGCACAACGTGCCGCACTCGGGCTTGTAGTAGGTGTCTATGTTTCTGGGGAAACTCTGGTTTCTAAGGCAACATTACTTGAAGAAAATATTCTCGGACAAACAGAAGGATATATTGAAAAATACACAATTGCTAAAGAATGGCGGGAAGGCAATTTTTATAAGATAAAAATTAAAGCGGCAGTAAGAAAAGAAGATTTAGCGAAAAAAATTAATGAAATGCAGTTAGAAGAAAAACCAGCACCTTTTGTTGCTTTCTGGATAGATGAAAGTATTGAAGATAAAACAGTCGAATCTTCGGTTGTAGAATCACAACTGATGCAGGATTTTCTTTCTGCCGGTTTCCGGATAAGTGATGAAAAACCACGCAAAATTTTTACTGACCAGCAGGAAGCAGAGAAAACAACTGAAAAAATTAATACTGATATTCTCATCCTTGGTAATGCGGTAAGTCGTTTTGTTACCGATAAAGATTTAGCCGGATTAATTTCTTACCGGGCAACAGTTTTAGTTAAAGCCATCCGACCAACCAGTCGTGAAGTATTTGCTACAGTTGATGATGTCAGTGGTGGAGTAGATATCACTAATGAAGCAGCAGCGAAAGCATCCTTGAAAAGAGTTGCGGAAAAATTTGGTAAAGATTTTGCCAAAAAACTTTACGAAATCCTTCAAAAGCAAGCAATGATTACTTTAAGAATTTCGGGAATAAATGACCTAAATGAATTAAATCTCGTCAATCGGTTAATTCGTTCATTCATAGAAGTTAAAGATTCACGGGTAAGGAGTTATTCTGATAGTTCAGCGATTATTGAAATTATGCTCAGAAAAGGCAGTGCACCAGATATCGCCCGGCGCTTGGAACAACTTAAAGAACAAAAAATTACAATTACCAGCGCCACCCAGTACGAAATTGAAGCAATAAAAAAATAAAATAAAAATGGTAAAATTCTCTCGTCGTTTAATTTTTAGTTTTCTCCTGGTCACTAATTTACTAATTACTAATTACGGTCTCTTATGGGCTGGCTGGGAAATCAAAAAACCAGACCTTGGTATTGGTGTAGATTACAATGAAGGGATGTGGTCATCAATCTGGATTAGAGGAAATACTCTCCGTTTGGGCTTTCTGATGGGTAATGTGCCAGGAAGAAGAGTTTATCAAGCAGAGACCACACTCCCCAATGCAATTACTTGGTCATCAAGTTATGTCGACCAATGGGGTTCTGACAGCCCGGCAGATCGTTTTGGTGAGTTTATTGGTATCTGTGAAAATTTAGATGGCAATGCTTGGATAATAAATTATGAACAGATTGGCGCGATATTTCCTAAGGTTAAATCAAGCAAGAAGAACGGCACTTGGCAACCAGTACAGACTATTGAACAATCAGCAGTATTTGGAGAACCATGTGGTGAATGGGCAGCAATATCAGTTTATGGTAGCACATATCCTTGGGTTGCGTATTACAAATATGGAGGTGCAGTCAATTACTTGAAATGTGCACAATTTAATGGGGTTGACTGGTCAACTTTTACTGTTAATTCGGGTGATAGTTTTTCCTACATAGATATTGCTATGAGTTCGGATAATAGATTGTTTATAAGTTATATCCAAAGTAATCAGGTTCGCCTTAGTTTTGGTAGTCCCTCTTATGGTTGGACACATGAGCTAAATTTCTATGCAAATTCGGTTAAACATACCTCAATTGCACTTGATACGGGTAATACACCTTTTATTGCACTTTACGATACTCAGACCGGGAAATTAGCATGTCTCAAGAGAACCGGTCCTGCTATCTTTGAGGTTAAAGATATTGAATATGTAAACGCCGCCGGGATAACTGATGATGAAAGATGTGCAATTGCAATCTCCACAAGCAATGTTATTCACATTGCCTATTACGATGACGAAGAACAAGCATTAAAATATGCAAAATGTACAAGTTGGGACAAAGGTTTTTCAATTTATACTGTTATCCCGGCTCCTGCTGGTAAGTATTGTTCAATTGCTCTTTATGGTGAGACACCATATATAAGTTTTTATGACCCGAACGGCACAAACGGTGGGGACATAAAATATGCGAAATGGACATCTGAGGATTCAAATACGGTTACAATTCCATATACAACTGGCGGGTATGTAACAATTAATCCTGTGACCGGTTTAATGAAAGTAGAAGTTCCTGCTTTTACATTTACCGCTGACATAACCCTAACAATTACTGCTTTAACTACTCTCCCGGTATCAAATCAACCGGATGTAAAAGTAATCAATGTAGGTTTTGAAATGACTACTTCCAGAAGCGAGCAACCCCAAAAACCTATTACAATTACAATGAATTATCGCGATATGGATGTTTCTGGTTACGACGAAAATAGATTAGTCATTGGTTACTACGATGATATAGCCAAGATGTGGAAACCAGAACCTTCTCAACCTTATCCATCTGAAAATAAGGTTATGTGTACCACAAATCATCTATCAAAATTTGCTCTTCTTCAAGTTTCTCTGGCCCCTGGTTTAAATGATGCTTTCTGCTATCCTTCTCCGGCACGACTTTCTCAAGGAGACAAAATAAACTTTAGAAATTTTACTCCTAACGCCGAAGTAAAAATTTTGTCACCAGCAGGACATATTTTGAAAAAACTCTTTGCTGATGTGAATGGAGTACTTCCGTCTTGGGATGGAGAAACTGATGGTGGGGGAAAAATCGGCTCCGGTGTATATATAGTTCATGCCTCAGATGAGAAAGGTAACCTGAAAATATTTAAGATAATGATAATCAAGTGATTACAAATTATAGATTAAAATAAATAGAAATACGATGGAAATACAATGAGAAATAAATAGAAATTTGTGAAAATACGATGAAAAATAAATAGAAATACGATGGAAATACAATGGAAGGTAAAAAATATATCCCATTAAAAAATTTAGATATCTATAAGCTGGCGAGAGAACTTTCAAGGATTGGATGGGAAATATATGAAAGTTGCGAACATTGGTTAGAATTGCTTTACGAAAGAGGGAAACTAAATAATAAAGAAAATTATAGTAAAATGAAAGCAATTCAAAAAGATTTATCTATTAAACTTAATAATTTTATCAGTTCTACATATAGGACAAAACAACAATGAATTTCCTTAAGTTTCTACGAATTTCAACTGTATTTTTTGTAATCTGTAATTTGCAATTTGCAATTAATGTCTATTGCGATGTTCCTACTGCACAGTTTCTTTTAGTCGGTCAGGGAGCAAGGGCGGAAGCGATGGGACAGTCAGTCGTCTCAAACTGTTTTGATTATACATCGTTATACTGGAACCCTTCAGCATCAGCATTTTTGTATCGTCCAGAAGCTGGGTTTAACCTTACTGAACTTCCTGCTGAAATTATAAGTAGTTACATAGCATTTATCTATCCTTACAAAAAATTTGCCTTTGGTATCCGTATACTCGGTGAAACAACAGAAGTACCGTCTTTTGATGTGAGTGAGAATCGCCTTGCTGATGTCAAAGAAGACAATGGAAATTTCAATTTAGTTTTTGCGTATAGAATCTTTGATTCTTTGGCACTGGGAATAGGAATTGGTCCTGTTAGTATGCAATTGGCAAATTTTAAGGCAGATGCACCAAATATTAATTTAGGCGCAATTTATAAAAAAGATAGAATATCGGCAGGGCTGGCATTTGCAAATCTGGGTGGTCCACTGTCTTTCGTCCAGCCTGGACAGCCGAAAGGTCAGGAAGAAGCACAACCGACACTTTTGAGAGCAGGTATTACATATTCATTTCTGGACAATAAAAATCTTTTAGTTTCAGGTTCTCTTGAAAATGTCTTTAGTGATAAAATGGCGGGTGGACTAAGATTGGGTGCTGAATATTTTATTGTAAAAAACCTCGCTTTAAGAGGTGGTTTCAAGGGTGGGAGTGAGGGACCATTACCTTCCTTAGGATTTGGGTTAAGATTTGGACAGTTTGTATTGGATTACTCTCTTTCCTTAGCATTGCCGAAATTAAAAGATACTCAAACTCAGCGTATAGGTTTTTCAATAAAATTTGGTAAAGAAAAAGAAGAAATAGTAGAAATCAAAAAACCAGTAGTTCCTGTAGAAAAACCTGTAATAAAACCAACTAAAATGATGAATATTGCCGTTGCTGATTTAGATGCTCATAATGTATCGGCAATGGAAGCAGCAACAATTGCTGATTTTATTCGTGCTGAATTAATCAATTCCGGAGTATTCGTTGTTTTAGAGAGAAGCAATATGGCAAAAGTCCTTGCTGAGCAGAAATTCCAGCAGACTGGTTGCACGACAACCGAATGTGCGGTGCAGATGGGTAAAATTTTAAATGTAGAAAAAATGATTGTCGGTAGTTTCAGTAAAATGATGAATATTTTCTATATCAGTGCACGGCTGGTTGATGTTGAAACTGGCACCGCTCTGCTCGCTGAGACAGTAAGTTGTCCGGTAGACGGAGACCTTTATGCCAAGGTGAAAGAGTTAGTTGAAAAAATTGTTAATAGAGTAACTCAACAATAGTTAATTATGAATGCTGAAGTATGATTTGCAAGAAAAAAAAATTTATAAAAAAACTTAAGATAGTTAGTATTTATTTTTTTTCGTTTATATTTTCCTTATTGTTCACCCAATTACCTAATTACTTAATTGCTATAGAAATTGGTGAACTTGCACCGGACTTTAATCTAAAAATTCTTTTTTCTGAGAAAAGGGCAAATTTTAATAGTTTACTTATTCAAGATGAAAAACGTAATGTTTTGGTTTTAAGTTTTTTTGATACTATCTGTGAACCCTGCCTGAAAGAAATGCCACATCTCCATAACCTTGCTAAAAAATATCAAAATAAAGATGTAAAATTCTACTTAGTCAGTATTGACCGAACTACCGCACAAGTAGTTGAAGATTATACGAAGAAAAATAATGTTACCTTGCCGGTCCTACTTGACCCTTACGGGATACAGACCGGTGAAAAATATGCAGTAGTAGTAAATCAGATAGCAAAGATACCAAAATTGTTTTTAATCAGTAAAAATGGTATTGTGAAAAAGATTTACGAAGGATACAAAGAAAATTTGGAAGAAATATTAAGCAAAGAAATTGATCTTCTTTTGTTAGAAAAACCTGAACCGATTCAACAGGTGAAAAAAGATGTTTTAACTATACTTTTTACCAATTCTACGAACGGCTATTTAGAATCCTGTGATTGTCCGGAAAATCCTTTTGGTGGACTGGTACGCCGAGTGACAATGGTCAATGAATTAAAAAAAGATAATCCGCAGATTCTACTTCTTGACAGCGGGGATACACTTTCACCTTACCCTGACCCTTTATTAGCGAAATATACACTTCTGGCAATGGAGAAAGTTGGCTATGATGTAATTGCTCTCGGTGACCAGGAACTAATTTTGGGGGCAGAGTATATCAAGTTGGAAATTGAAAAAAATAAATTACCATTTTATTCAGCGAATTTGACGGTTTGTCAAGGGGAAACTTGTAGTTATTTAGCCCCTTCCCATCTAATAAAAGAGATTGGTAACATCAAAGTAGGTGTTATTAGTATTATTTCACCAAAAGTTTTTACCTTTTTTCCGAAAGATAAAATTAAAGGTTTAAAAGTGCTTAGTTCCAGTGAGACCGTGCAAGGTTTTGTGGACAGTTTTCGTAGCGAGGTTGACTTGCTTATTGTTCTTTCCCATTCTAGTTATGAAGAAGATATAAATTTAGCCAAACAAATTAAAGGAATTGACCTGATTATCGGTGGACATTCGCAGACACTGATAAAAGAGCCAGTGATTGTCGGTGAGACAAGGATTGTGCAAGCCGGTGAAAAAGGACAATATGTAGGTAAACTGGATATAAAATTTGATGAAAAGAAAAAAAGGGGTGAGCACCCCTTTAGTTCCTACCAATATCAACTCTTTCCTTTAACTAAAGACATACCTGATGACCAAGAAGTCCGTGCCTTAATTACCGAATACCAACAAGAAATAGAAAAAACGGGAAAGAAATTGCTAACAAAATGACTGGCAAATATTTTTCTCACTTTATAATTTATTTCTAAAAGTCTAAGAGACAGAAATAAATTTGATGTCGTTCGAAAAACATTTGTCAGTCACTTCATAAATGGGGAAGAGTGGAAAGAAATGAAAAAGGTCTTGTTTTTATCTGCGGTAATCTGCGGAGTTTTCTTTTCAGCGGTAATCAGCGGTTTTGCTCAAGAGAAAATCAATCTTGCAGTTGCTGAATTTGAAGGAAGAAATGTCTCGGCGATGGATGCGGCAGCGATTAGCGATTTTGTAAGAACTGAATTGGTTAAGTTAGGATATTTTAATGTCCTGGAAAGGAAGAATATGGAGCATCTTCTTACTGAACAAAGGTTCCAGATGGCTGGTTGCACGACGCAGGAATGTGCAGTGAAGATGGGCAGATTACTCAATTGTCAAAAAATTATTATTGGCACTTTGACTAATCTCGGTGGTATATCTGGCATATTACAGCGAGTGTGGTTGATGTAGAGACGGGTAAAATTACGGTTTCAGAAAGAGTGCAGACCGATTCGGTAGCGAATTTAGGTGATAAATCCGAAGAAATTGCAAGAATTTTAGCCAGTAGAATGAAAGGACTTCGGGGTATCTCTTCCATTAAAAAAGGAAAAGAAATAGCCACTTACCTTCAAGACAAAAGTAAACAAGTAGTCGAACAAGAAATACCGAGAAAAGAAAAGTTAACTTTTGTTGATGTTTTATTTAGTCTTAGTTGGTTGATAATAGTAGTATGGGCAACTACTTTAGCAAGTTAAAGGTCTATAAGGGATAAATAATTTTACTGGTGCGTTCCTGCCTGCCGGCAGGCAGGTGATTTCGGCAAGGTATGCACCAGAACGGTACATACCAAGCAAAATTTTTTATGGAGTGGTGGCGAGTTCAAGTTTGGGTTCAATAAGGCGAGAGACCAATGGTGGAGCGAGTCCTTTTATTCGCACGATTACTACCGGTTGTCCCGGTTCGCGTTGTTTTTCAGCAAGAGATTTACTTTTCTCATTAAATTCAGGGTCATTTTCAATGATAAACACTACCTGTGCATTGTCAGGAATGTGCTCATCTAATTCAGGATTTGCTAAAACATATTTACTAAACTCAAAGGAAAGTCTAATGTTTTTTTCTACAAATTCTTCTTCAGTCATTCTTTTTAACCTCCTTGAGGAATCTATCAATATATCCTCTCCAATTGCTAATCAAATCTCTTTCAGCAAAAACAAGCGCATCACCGTAGTCCAGACAGAAGATAGGTGTCTTGTCAACGGTGCCATCGGGATGAATCTGGTCACGATGAGCAACCCCATGTGCGGTGTCATAACGAACTATAGGAATCCACTTGTTTTTTCTGAATATTTCAAGTTGTACACTAAATTCAACAATTTTGGTCTTGATGCGAGAATGTTTATGTCTAATTCTACAATTTTCAGTTATTGGACGGATAAATTCTTTTATTTTAACATCCACTGATAATTATATAACATAAAAACGAAAAATTGTCAATACGAGAAAATGGAAAATAAAAATAAAGAACAAAACTTCTTAGTTTTGTTGTTTGCTTTTCTATTTACCTGCTTAACCACTTTCTCACCCGCCTTCAGTCAACCACAAATCCGTCTTACGGAAGTCGTTTGGAAATTTGGTGAACTTGTTGAGGGTGTCACTGCCTACCATAAAATAGGGGTGAGGAACGTTGGGACTGAGGAACTGCGGGTTAATGTGCGTAGTTCCTGTGACTGTTTACAAGTCAAACCTGAGAAACTAAGTGTCAAGGCACGAAGGACGAGGGACGTTAAAATCAGTCTTTACACCCAGGGATATCCGGGTAAATTTGGTAAATATATATATCTTGATACCAATGACCCGGAAAATCAGCATGTAACTTTGCTAGTTAAAGGCGTGATAACACGAATTGACACGAATAAGAGGCGCGAATTAACACGAATTGAAGAAAAAAAACCAGTTGAAACACCGTCCCTCGTTCCCCGTCCCTTATCTTCCGTTATCTCGGTAACACTTTTTAGTTCGTTTAATTGTCTCTTTTGTTGGGAATTGAAAGAGAAAATTTTACCTTCCTTAGAAAAAAAATATGGGATGAAAATTTTGCTTAGAGAATATTTTCTTGATGAACCAAAAAATTACGAAATTTTGGTCAGTTTAGAAAAAAAGTTTAGTAAGCAAGAGAACAAGATGCCAGTATTGTTCATTGGTGAAGATATCCTTGGTGGGGAGAAAAACATAAGAGCCGAAATAGAAAAATTGGTAGAGAAGTATGTCCAGCGTGGTGGTGCAAAAGAAATAGAAATTGCACCGATAGAAAAAGAAATATTACAAAAAGAAATTCTCACCCGATTTAAACAATTTCGTCTTTTCCCAGTATTATTTGCCGGCTTAGTTGATGGGCTTAACCCGTGTGCTTTTGCCGCAATTATCTTTTTTATAGCTTATCTGACAATGATTCTGAAAAAACCAAAAAGAGAAATTTTTTTCACTGGGATAACTTTTGTTTTTGGCGTATTTCTTACTTATTTTTTCATTGGTTTGGGTTTAGTCCGCATATTGCAGATGGTCGAAGGTTTAGTATTGATCTCAAAAATACTTTATTTTTCAATTGGTATTTTTACTCTGGTTTTAACCTACTATAGTTTTCATGATTATTTCGCCGTGAAGAAAATTGAAAAAGGACAACCGAATAAAGTGGTCCTACAACTGCCACAATTTTTTCGTTGGAAAATTTACGAAGTTATTGAAAGACAAACAAAACTGAAGTATTTTGTTATTTTTGCTTTTGTAACTGGTGTGCTTATTTCAATCTTAGAATTTTTCTGTACAGGGCAGATTTATCTACCGACGATTATTTACATAATTAACCAGGTTACAAGTTACAGGTTACAAGTTACAAGTTATTTAGTTCTTTATTCCTTGATGTTTGTTTTACCTTTAATTATAATATTTGGATTAGTTTACTTTGGTGTCAGTTCAGAAAAAATTGAAATTTTTGGTCGGCGATATATTGCGACAGTAAAATTTTTAACTGGTTTACTTTTTCTTTTCCTTTCGCTATCAATGTTTGTAGTTCTTGTGAAGTTAATCTAAAACTATTGAAAAATTCAACAATTTACGATTACAGCGATAGAGGCAACGATACCAGCGATAAATAACTGTTAGTTAAATCGCCTTGCCCCGTTAGAGGAATTTTCTAACGGGGTGAATAATCGGCAGTAAAAATCGCTGTAATTAAATACAATTATTTAGGTAAAGTTACATAAAAGATGTTTAAACCTTATATTTTAAGTTTCATCCCAATCTTTGTCGCGGTAAACATTTTTGGTATTCTACCAATTTTTATTTCTTTGACTGAAGGATTAGCAAAAGAAGAAAGAAAGAAAACTATTTATCAGTCAGTTTTTACAGGAACAGTCATTGCTTTAGTTTTTATGTTTATTGGCAAGATTGTCTTTTTAATTATGGGAATAACCGTAAGTGATTTTAAGATTGCTGGAGGGATACTTTTACTTATTCTTTCAGTAAATTTGCTTTTGCCCGGTGAACCACGGAAAAGAGATGTTGCTACGGATATTGGTATTTTCCCACTGGGTACACCACTGATTACTGGTCCTGCGGTTTTGACGACAACTTTGATGATGATTGATACTTATGGTTTTGTTCCGGCCTTTATAGCAATTAGTTTGAATATGCTGGTTGTTTTGGTTGTCTTGAATAATTCAGAAAAGATAATTAAAATATTAGGGGCAGGTGGGATGAAAGCATTTTCTAAAGTAGTAGATATACTGCTAACAGCAATTGCCGTAATGATGATTCGTAAAGGGATATTAGAAATTTTAAAATAGTGGAAAGAGACGGATGTTAAAAGCAGAGTTTCTGCGTGTTGGACAAATTATTCGTTTGGAAGGTAAGTTTTATAAGGTGATTAGTAGTATCTACCATAAAGCAACGGCGAAGATGGGTTCGATGGTGCATACGAAACTGCGAAACTTAGAAACCGGGACAATTGAAGAGAGAAGATTTTCGCCCGAGGAAAAAATTGAAGATATCATTCCTGAGCATATTACGATGCAATATCTTTACAGTGATGAAAAAAATTATGTCTTTATGAATCCGGATACTTTTGAACAGATAAATTTAGATAAGGAAGTGATTGGGAAAAGAGGAAGTTATCTTAAAGAAAATATGCAAATCCCGGTAGAATTTTATGAAGGGAGCCCTTTAGATATAATTTTCCCCGAATTTGTGGAGATGAAAATAATTTCCACTGGTGCTGGACTAAAAGGACAAGCAGAAAGTACCTACAAGGAAGCAGTTTTAGAAAATGGTATTACAGTAATGGTTCCGCAATTTATAAAAACTGGTGATCTCATCCGTGTAGAAGTGGAGACGAACCGCTATGTAGAACGCGTGCAAGAAAAACTGCGTGGTTAGCGAAGAGCGAAGAGCAAGGAGAAAAAACCTAAAGAGAAATGAAAAATATTAAAGATAAGATTGTCAAGTGGTTAAGAAAAGAGGTTAAATTAGCGAAAGCGAAAGGGTTAGTTTTTGGTTTAAGTGGCGGTGTAGATTCTTCAGTAGTTGGAGTTTTAGCAAAAGAAGCAGTTGGGAATAAAGCGTTAGGTTTAATTCTTCCCTGTCATACTCCGGAGAAAGAGATTGAAGATGTTAGATTAGTGGTGGAAAAATTTAAAATTAAGAATAAAGTTATTGCTTTCACACCTGCCTATGATTTATTAACAAAAATATTACCTCCTGGAAACTACCTTGCTTTGGGTAATTTGAAACCGAGATTACGGATGTTAATCTTGTATTATTTTGCCAATAAACTAAATTACTTAGTGGTGGGGACCGGGAATAAGTCCGAATTGATGGTCGGATATTTTACTAAGTATGGTGACGGTGGTGTTGACTTGCTTCCCTTAGGTGACCTTTACAAAATGGAAGTGCGTAAACTTGCTGAAGAATTAGATATACCAAAAAAAATAATTTGTAAAACACCAAGTGCTGGACTTTGGGAAAACCAAACCGATGAAGAAGAAATGGGAATAACCTATGCTGATTTAGATAGGATACTCGCTGGGTTAGAGAAAGATGAAAAAGGTGACTGGGTGAAAAGGGGAAAAATAAAAAAAGTAAAATTGATGATAGAAAAAACAGAACATAAACGTAACTTACCAAAAATATTTTACCCCAAAATGCTGGATGATTAACATATTTAGTAAAAAAAAGTACGACCCTTGATATAGCTAGTTGCTGAAATTTATTTCTTTAAAGCAAAAATGAGGGAGGTAGAGAAATGTTAACTAATTACACAATTGTAATTGTAAAGAGTGGAAAGTGGTATGCTGGTTATGTAAAAGAATTGCCCGGTGCGCACTCTCAAGGGAGGACAGTCAAAGAGGTGAAAGAAAATTTGAAAGAGGCAGTGAAAATGGTTCTTGAGGCAGATTACCGGCATTTCATTAGAGGAGAAAAGAAAGTTTTAGAAGAAAGAATTACTGTGAATGTATGAAACGCAAGGACTTGATTAGGTATCTTCAGAAACACGGATGCATATTTGAACGCGAAGGTAAGAAACATACACTCTTCTATAATCCACAAACTGGTAAGTCAGCAACAGTCCCGCGTCATAAAGAAATAAACACATTTACGGCAAAAGCAATTTGTAAGGATTTGAATATACCAGTGATTAGAATTAAATGAAAAACATTTTCTTTTTATCTGCGGTTCACCCCGTTAGAAACTTTAGTAGTTGGTTACTTCTAACGGGGTCAATCTGCGTAGTGTTATCCGCGGTAATCAGCAGTTTTGCTCAAGAAAAACTTAACCTTGCGGTTGCGGAATTTGAAGCGAGGAATGTTTCCCAGATGGATGCAGTAACTATCAGTGATTTTCTCCGAACGGAACTGGTAAAAAGTGGTGTTTTCAATGTGGTAGAACGAAGAAATATGGAAAAGATTCTCGCTGAACAAAGGTTTCAAATGAGTGGCTGCACTACTCAAGAATGTGCAGTTCAGATGGGTAGAATTCTCAATGTTCAGAAGATAGTCATTGGTAGTTTGGCTAAACTGGGTATAGTTTATCATATTACCGCAAGCATTACTGATGTTGAAACCACTCGTGTTGAAATTTCCGAAAGAATAACTTGCGTTAGTGAATTTGACTTTCCCGATAGAGTAAGAGAATTAGCCCGATTCTCCATATGGTGGGATTGGTCTTTCGAGTTCTTGGCGTATTTTGGAACCTAAAAGTTCTTCAAGTAAAAGCGAATTCAATTTAACTCCAGTTATCAATTTAGGTATAGCCTTTCGTTTATTTCAAAAGACTGAATTTGGTTTTGATTGGCGAAAATTTGCTGGACAAAAATTTGAAGGTTCTGACACGAACCTTAGTTATTTTTCTTTTCGTATAAATACAAGTTGGTAAATCATTAAAAAATATTTTTTCACCAATGAAAAAAGACAAAAACCAGGTACTGGGTTTGGTATTTCAAATCGGAACAAAAAATATAAGAAAAAGTATAATATAAAACAAGAAGGAAAAGATAAAATTTTTTATTATATTGATTCTGGAAATTGGCAAGAGAGGAGGGAAAAGTGAAAGAAAAGATTAAAAAAGATGTAGAGTATGTGCTCAAAACGGTAAAAGAGCAAAAGGTTAAATTTATCAAGATTTGGTTTGTAGATATTTTAGGACAACTTAAATCTTTTACGATTACTGACCGTGAACTTATTGGTGCATTTGCTGAAGGGATGGGTTTTGATGGTTCATCAATTGAAGGTTTTGCCCGGATTTATGAATCCGATTTAGTGGCTAAACCTGATCCAGAAACATTTGAAATTTTACCCTGGCATTCAGAGGATGAAGGGAAATTAGCACGGATGTTTTGTGATATTTTAACTCCTGAAGGAAAACCTTATCCTGGTGATACCCGCTATGTCTTGAAGAAAAATCTTGCCGAGGCAAAAAAATTGGGTTACACCTTTTATCTTGGGCCGGAATTGGAATATTTCTATTTCAAGTCGGATAAAGCAGCGGAAATACTTGACGAGGGTGGATATTTTGATTTTGTGCCTTTAGATGAGGCGCACGATTTACGCCGTGAAACAATATCGGTTTTAGAAAAAATGGGAATAAAAGTTGAGTATGCCCATCACGAAGTTGCTCCTTCACAACATGAAATTGACTTACGTTTTGCCGAGGCATTGACTATGGCTGATTATGTGATGACTTATAAAGTGGTAGTCAAACAAGTTGCCTATGCAAAAGGAGTGTATGCAACTTTTATGCCTAAACCAATTGCGAAGGTTAATGGTAGCGGTATGCATACACATATGTCTCTCTCTAAGGATGGTAAAAATGCTTTCTTTACAGTAAACGATAAATATTATCTTTCCGAGGTAGCAAAACATTTTGTTGCCGGTGTCTTACACCATGTTAAAGAAATCTGTGCGGTAACCTGTCAATGGGTAAATTCATATAAACGTCTCATTCCCGGTTACGAAGCGCCGGTATATATTTCTTGGGCACAGATGAACCGTTCGGCACTTATCCGTGTGCCGATGTATAAACCGGGTAAAGAAGAAGCAACCCGTATTGAACTGCGTTTTCCTGACCCGGCTTGTAATCCTTATTTAGCATTTTCGGTAATGCTTGCTGCTGGACTGGAAGGAATAAAAAATAAATATCCTTTATCTAAACCGATTGAAGAAGATATATTCCGGCTTACCGAAGAAGAAAGGAAGCAAAAAAATATTGAATCTTTACCAGGTAGCCTTATTGAAGCAATAGAATTTGCTGAAAAGTCAGACCTACTCCGACGCACTTTAGGGGAACATATTTTTAACAAATTTATTGAGAACAAAAAGATTGAATGGGATATGTATCGGACACAGGTCACCGGCTACGAAATAGAAAAATATTTACCGATACTCTAATTTATTGCCAACCCTTTTTGGTGAGCATAATTTTTCCTTCCTTTTAAAAGTTGACAAAATTATGTAATTTTTGTATAATTTTTAAGTGGAAAGAAGCAGAGAAAATACAAATGGTACACTGATGTATTATTGGGAACAAAATAATTACCTAAAAGACGGGGATGTCAATGGATGTCCTCGTCTTTTTCAATTATTGGGTTGATTTTACCCTCAACCTAACCTTCTCCCCTTTAGGGTGAACCCTTAGGAGAGAAGGAAAGGATGAGGAGGATGAGATGATGGAAAAGTTAAAGAAAAAAGCAAAAATTGCTCTTGAAGATGGAACAGTATTTGAGGGAATTTCTTTTGGTATGCCTGGTGAGAAAACCGGAGAAATAATTTTTAATACTGGGATGACTGGCTACCAGGAAGTCCTCACTGACCCTTCTTACAAGGGGCAAATCGTCACGATGACTTACCCATTAATTGGTAATTACGGAATAAATGAAGAAGATTTTGAGTCAGCAAAAATACAGGTAGAAGGTTTTGTAGTTAAGGAATATAGCCATATTGATAGCAATTGGCGGAGCCAGAAGAAGTTAGATGAATTTTTAAAAGAACATAAAATCATGGGAATAGAAGATATAGATACAAGAGCACTAACGAAACATATCCGCGTAAAGGGTGCATTGAAAGCATGTATTTCTACTGAAGATTTGAATGATGAAAGTTTAATTAAAAAGGCCAAAGATTCACCAGGTCTAATTGGACGGGATTTAGTGAAAGAAGTAACCTGTAAAGAATCGTACGATTGGAATAAAGAAGGTGAATACAAAATAATAGTGGTTGATTGTGGGGTAAAATATAATATCCTAAGGGAATTAGTTGCTTGCCATTGTCAAGTAAAAGTTGTTCCAGCAAGAACAACTGCTCAAGAAATCCTTGCTTCACAGCCGGACGGGATTTTACTTTCTAACGGACCCGGTGACCCAGCTCCATTGACCTATTTGGTGAAAACAGTGAAAGAACTAATTGACTATAAACTATCAACTAAAAACTACAAACTATCAATAATGGGTATCTGTTTAGGACATCAAATTTTAGGTATGACTTTTGGTGGTAAAACCTACAAACTTAAGTTTGGGCATCATGGGTTGAATCATCCAGTTAAAGAATTGGAGAGCGGGAAGATTATGATTACGGTGCAAAATCATGGTTTTTGTGTAGATATTGATTCTTTAAAAGATGCAGATATTGAAATTACGCATATAAACCTTAATGACAACACTTTAGAAGGGATGAGACATAAGAAGTTGCCCGTATTTTCGGTGCAATTTCATCCGGAAGCAGGACCTGGTCCGAATGATGCAAAATATTTATTTAAAGAATTTATTCAAATGATAAAAGATTTTAAATCCTAAATTCTAAATCCGAAATTCTAAATAAAACCTGAAATATTAAAACTTGTCAAATTTAGAATTTAGATATTCGGATTTAGTGCTTAAAAAAACATGCCGAAAAGAAGAGATATTAAAAAAATCTTAATTATTGGTTCAGGTCCAATTGTGATTAGTCAAGCATGTGAATTTGACTATTCAGGAACACAAGCATGTAAAGCCTTAAAAGAAGAAGGTTTTGAGGTTGTCCTGATTAATTCTAATCCAGCGACGATTATGACCGACCCGCAGTTTGCTGATGCTACTTATATTGAGCCGATTACACCGGAAATTTTAGAAAAAATTATTGAGAAAGAAAGACCAGATGCACTTCTTCCTACCTTAGGTGGACAGACCGGATTAAATACTGCAATTGAAGTAGCCCGCCGAGGAATATTAAAAAAATATAATGTAAAAATGATTGGTGCTGATGAGGAGGCAATAAAAAAAGCGGAAGATAGGTTACTTTTTAGAGAAGCAATGAAAAAGATTGGTCTGAATGTTCCCCGAAGTGGACTTGCCTATAATATGTCTGATGCTAAAAAAATTTTGGAAGAGTTAGGTTTGCCTTTAGTAATCCGACCGGCTTTTACCCTCGGTGGGACTGGTGGTGGTGTTGCTAATACTTTAGATGAATTTGAAGAAGTAGTTACCCGTGGATTGGAATACAGTATGATTCATCAAGTACTTATTGAAGAATCGGTTGTTGGTTGGAAAGAATACGAACTGGAAGTGATGCGGGATAAGAAAGATAATGTGGTAATTATTTGTTCAATTGAAAACTTTGACCCGATGGGAATACATACTGGTGATTCAATAACCGTTGCTCCGGCGCAAACATTAACTGACCGAGAATATCAGAAGATGAGAGATGCGGCACTGGCGATTATTAGAGAAATCGGTGTTGAGACCGGTGGTTCTAATATCCAGTTTGCGCTCAATCCCAAAGATGGACGGATGGTGGCGATTGAGATGAATCCGCGTGTCTCAAGAAGTTCAGCTTTAGCCAGTAAAGCTACCGGTTTTCCGATTGCGAAAATTGCGGCTAAACTTGCGGTCGGTTATACTCTTGATGAAATTAGGAATGATATCACTAAGGAAACACCGGCATCATTTGAACCGACAATAGATTACTGTGTAGTAAAAATTCCCCGTTTTGCTTTTGAAAAATTTCCGGAAGCGAAGGATATCTTAGGAGTTTCAATGAAATCAGTAGGCGAAACGATGGCAATTGGTCGGACTTTTAAAGAAGCGTTACAAAAAGGGTTACGGGGATTAGAAATTGGTCATAGTGGGTTAGATAATAAGTTAGATTATATAAAGATTCCGGAAGAAAAGATTAGGTTGAGGTTGAAAGAACCAAATGCTTCACGGATATTCTACATTAAATATGCTTTAGAGAAAGGATTTAGTGTCAACGAAATTGTACAACTTACCAATATTGACCCTTGGTTTATTGATAATGTAAATGAAATAGTAGAATTTGAAAAAAAAGTCAAAATGCAGTATGCGCAAAAGAGAGGCGATTACCTCAAAAGAATTAGTAATGAGTTATTACGAAAAGCTAAAGAGTTTGGTTTCAGCGACCGCCAGATTGCCAAATTGATTAATTCGGATGAGTTATCAGTAAGAAATTTGAGAAAAAAGCAGGGTATTGAAGCAACTTTTAAATTAGTAGATACTTGTGCAGCAGAATTTGAAGCATATACACCATATTACTATTCAACTTATGAGAAAGAAGATGAAACCAGAAGGTCAGAAAAGAAAAAAATAATGATTCTTGGCGGCGGACCGAATCGAATTGGTCAGGGGATAGAATTTGATTATTGTTGTTGTCATGCTGCTTTTGCACTTAAAGAGTTAGGATTTGAAACGATTATGGTCAATTCTAACCCGGAGACAGTGTCTACTGATTACGATACTTCAGATAAATTATATTTTGAACCACTTACTTTTGAAGATGTAATGAATATAATTGATAAAGAAAAACCTGACGGTGTAATTGTTCAATTCGGAGGACAGACACCACTTAACTTAGCCAGACAGTTAGAAAAAGCTGGTGCACCGATTATTGGTACGAGTGTTAACTCTATAGACCGAGCCGAAGACCGGGATAAATTTGCCCGGCTTCTGAAGAAATTGAAGATACCACAACCAGCAAATGGTTCAGCAAAATCAAAAGAAGGAGCAAAAAGAGTAGCAAAAAAAGTTGGTTATCCGGTATTAGTAAGACCTTCCTATGTTTTAGGTGGACGAGCAATGAAGATAGTTTACGGTGAGGATTCTTTGAATGAATTTATAGAAGAAGCACAGGAGGTCTCTGAAGGTCATCCAATTTTAATTGATAAATTTTTGGAAGATGCGATAGAAGTTGATGTTGATGCTGTTTCCGACGGTAAATTAACTGTGATTGGTGGGATTATGGAACATATTGAATGGGCAGGGATACATTCAGGAGATTCAGCTTGTGTTCTGCCACCGTATACTTTAAATAATGAAACTATTAATACAATAAGAAAATATACATACCTGCTTTCAAAAGAACTGAAAGTTAAAGGGTTGATCAATATTCAATTAGCAGTAAAAAATGATACGGTTTATGTTTTAGAAGTCAACCCGCGGGCCTCACGGACAGTACCTTTTGTGAGTAAAGTAACCGGTATTCCTTTAGCAAAAATTGCGGCTAAAATAATGGTCGGGAAAACACTTAAAGAACTTGGATTGACTGAAGAAAAAGAGATAAAACATATTGCCGTGAAAGAATCGGTTTTACCTTTTTCCCGTTTTTCAGGTGTAGATATAATCCTTGGACCGGAAATGAAATCTACCGGTGAAGTGATGGGTATAGATATATCTTTTGGAATTGCTTTTTATAAATCGCAGGTTGCTGCTGGACAGGGACTCCCGAGTAAAGGGAAGGTTTTTATCAGTGTAAAAGATACTGATAAAAAGAATATTGTTTTTATTGCTAAGAAACTTGCTGAGATGAATTTTGAAATAATTACTACTGAAGGGACATCAAAAGTTCTTCAATCTAATGAAATCAAAACGAATACTGTTGGTAAAATTGCTGAAGGGGACACTGAAATATTGGACTTGATTAGAAGCCATGAAATAAGACTCATTATCAATACACCCTCCGGGCATCATAGTCAATCAGATATGAAACCAATTAGAAGTTTAGCCGTGGCTTACGGTGTACCGTGTATCACGACGATTCGTGGTGCCCAGGCAGCAGTAAACGGTATGGAAGCAGTAGGGAAAGGAAATTTTTTAGTTAAATCAATTCAAGAATATACGATTTGACTCAGACAGATTATTACTGATGCAAACGGATAATCGATTTTTCATCTGTTTTAATCTATTAAAATCCCTGCTCCGCACCTTTAGTTAGAGTTGGTAAGAAATATTTCCACTTGTCGAGAGGAAAAGGTGCGGGGTGAATTTGCGTCCACCACAAAAAATGAATAAAGAATGGGTTGCAATTTTGGATTTTGGTTCACAATATACACAACTTATTGCTCGCCGAGTCCGCGAATGCCAGGTGTATTCGCGGATTCTTTCCCATAAAATTTCTGTTACCGAATTAGCCAAAAATAGACCAAAAGCAATCATCCTTTCTGGGGGTCCAGCGACAGTTACTTCTGTAGTAAGTCCTACTTGCAAGAAAGAAATTTTTGAATTAGGTATACCGGTTTTAGGTATTTGTTACGGTATGCAACTGATGGCGGAGATGCTTGGTGGTAAAGTCACACATTCTTCCAAACGTGAATATGGTAGGACGCCCCTTTTCGTAAAAAAGAAGGATGACTTGTTTAAAAACCTTAAAAGCAGATTGATTGTCTGGATGAGTCATGGTGACCGGGTGACGAAATTAGCACCGGGATTTGAAAAAATTGCTTATACCCATAATTCTTCAATTGCGGTAATGGGCGATAAAAAAAGAAAATTATACGGAGTGCAGTTTCATCCGGAAGTAGTGCATACACCACAAGGAAAAGAAATTTTACATAATTTTCTCTATGAAATAGCCAATTGTAAAGGCGAATGGACAATCGGTTCTTTCGTCAAGAACACTATAAAAACAATAAGCGAAAGGGTGGGTAAAGAAAAAGTTTTATGTGCGGTGAGTGGTGGTGTTGATTCTACCGTTTTAGCAATGATACTGCATAAAGCGATTAGTAAGAAACTTATCGCTATTTTTGTAGATAATGGTCTTTTAAGAAAGAACGAAGCTAACGAAATTATTCAGCGTTTTCATAATTATAAGGTTAATTTAGATTATGTTGATGTTAGAGAACATTTTTTGAAAAAATTGAGAGGAATTATTGATCCGGAAGAAAAACGTAAAATTATTGGACACGAATTTGTTCATGTGTTTGAAAATGAAGCGAAGAAACTCGGAAGAATTAGGTTTCTTGCTCAGGGAACATTATATCCGGATGTAATTGAAAGTCGTTCTGCTTTCGGTGGACCTTCCGCACGAATTAAGACACATCATAATGTTGGTGGGCTACCAACAAAAATGCGGTTTGAGCTAATTGAACCGTTCCGTGAACTTTTTAAAGATGAAGTGCGTGAAGTAGGGAAAGAGTTAGGTTTATCTGACGAAGTGATTTGGAGACAACCGTTTCCTGGTCCGGGTTTAGCAGTGAGAATAATTGGTGAAGTGACTAAAGAAAGAATTGCTCTTTTGCAAGAAGCAGATTTAAGAGTTACTGAGGAAATAAAAAAAGCGAAACTGGACAAAAAAATCTGGCAAGCATTTGCGGTTCTCTTACCAATTAAAACGGTCGGAGTGATGGGTGACGAACGAACTTATGAAAATGTGGTAGCGATTCGTGCGGTAACCAGTCGTGATGGGATGACTGCTGATTGGGCAAGATTACCCGAAAAAGTATTGAGTAACATTTCAAATCGTATCGTTAACGAAGTTAAAGGGATAAATCGAGTTGTTTATGATATTAGTTCTAAACCACCAAGTACGATAGAATGGGAATAAGGAGGGAGAGAGTTTTCGGTAGACCATGACCTATCGGCAGGAACCTTTTTCTTGCTCAGTAATTCTTTGAAGAGAGAGATGAAAGAATTTTGGGAATCTTCTCTTCACTCTATAATTTTTTGACTAAAATCAAAAGGCGTCAAAAACTTAGATGTCGTTCAGAGAAGTCCCCAAAACTCTAAAGGGTGTGTGAGCAGTCGAAAAAACCCCCGAAACTCTCAAGGGGAGAAACAGGGCGTCAAAAAATTTAATGTCGTTCAAAGAAAATTCCCGAAACCCTGAAGAGGAGAGTAGAATGTTGGAAGCAGAAATTTATATTACTTTAAAGAAAGTAGTTTCTGACCCGCAGGGGTTGACGATTAAACATGCATTAGAATCAATAAGTTACCAGAAGGTAATCAAGGATGTCCGTATCGGTAAACTTATTTCCCTTAAATTAGAAATCAATGACAAGAAAAAAGCAAAAATATTGGTTAATGAAATGTGTAAGAAATTGTTAGCCAATCCAATAATTGAAGATTATAAATTCCGATTGACCCCTCACCCTAATCCCTCTTCCTCTAAGGGGGGAGGAAAAAGGTGAAGGTGGAGTCGTATATTTCTCATCAGGGTCTAATTGAATGAAATTCGGTGTAGTTGTTTTTCCCGGTTCTAATTGTGACCAGGATTGTTTTTATGTAATCAAGGATGTTTTAAACCAGCCGGTTGAATACATCTGGCATAAAGAAGCAAAAGTTTCTGGTTTTGATTGTATTGTTTTACCCGGAGGGTTCAGTTATGGTGACTATTTACGTACTGGTGCAGTGGCACGGTTTTCACCGGTAATGAATGCAGTAAAAGAATTTGCGGAAAAAGGGGGATTAGTAATTGGCATTTGTAACGGTTTCCAGATTTTATTAGAAGCCGGTCTTTTACTTGGGGCGATGTTACGGAATAAAAATCTGCGTTTTATCTGTGAATATGTATATTTAAAAGTAGAAGAAAATAACAATTCTTTTACTAATCTTTGTGAAAAGAAACAAGTTCTTAAGATACCGATTGCTCATAATGAAGGGAATTACTACATTGATAAAAACGGTTTAGAAGAACTGAAAAAAAATAAACAGATTGTTTTTCGCTATTGTAGTCCCTCTGGTGAAGTTAAGGAAGAATTTAATCCGAATGGTGCAATGGAGAATATTGCTGGAATTATTAATAAACAGGGTAATGTTTTAGGGATGATGCCCCATCCGGAAAGATGCTCAGAAAAAGACCTTGGTTCAGAAGACGGCCTTTTTATTTTTAAATCAATAATCAAAGAATTAGTATAAACACAGCAAATAAATTGTCGTTGCTTGTCATTACGAGGGCGTAGCCCGTGGTAATCTGACACGAAGTGTCACCCTGAGCGTAGCGAAGGGTCTCATAGGAGATTCTTCACTTTGTTCAGAATGACGCCTTTTGGCGTCAGATTGCTTCCTCCGACCTCCCGTCGGAGTCACAATGACATGTAAAAATGTTTGCATTAGTTCTAATTGAAAAAAAATGATTAAACCAGAAATTTATCATTCATTAGGGTTAAGAGACGAGGAGTATCAGAGAATATTAAAAATTCTTCAAAGAGAACCGACGATTACTGAATTGGCAATGTTCTCAGTTGAATGGTCAGAACATTGTTCCTATTCAAGGTCAAAAAAGTATCTCCGCTTTTTGCCACGAGAAGGTAAATACGAAGTTTTAGTCGGTGAAGATGCCGGAGGAATTGTCATTGATGGTTTAGCAATAATTTTTAAAATGGAAAGTCATAATCATCCTTCACAGATTGAACCGAAACAAGGTGCCGCAACCGGGGTAGGAGGGATTATCCGTGATATTTTTACTACCGGTGCACGACCGATTGCGTTAATGGATTCTTTACGCTTCGGTCCACTTACTGATTCCTATAATAAATTCCTTTTGAACGGCGTAGTTGATGGAATACAGTATTACGGTAATTGTCTTGGTGTACCAACCTTAGGCGGAGAAATATATTTTGAACCTTGTTATAGTGGTAATTGTTTGGTCAATGTAATGAGTATCGGTATTGCAGAAAGAAATAAACTTGCCCGTGCCCGGGCTACCGGCGTGGGTAATTCCATTCTTTATATCGGTGCAAGTACCGGACGTGATGGAATTGGTGGTTGTAGTGTACTTGCTTCCCAGGAATTTCAGGAAGAAGAAGAAAAAAGACCAAGTGTACAAATTGGTGACCCTTTTATGGAGAAATGTTTAATTGAAGCAACTTTAGAAGCAATCAATACCGGTGACATTGTGGGGATAAAAGATATGGGTGCGGGAGGATTAACCTGTGCCACCAGTGAAATGGCTGCGGCTGGTGGTAGTGGTATAGAAATTGAACTCCAACTTGTTCCCCGAAGAGAAAAAGGGATGGAATCCTGGGAAGTAATGATTTCTGAATCACAGGAAAGGATGCTCGCTTGTGTAAAAAAAGGTAAAGAAAAAGAAATGCAGGATATTTTTTCTAAATGGGACTTGAACGCAGTAGTAATTGGTAAAGTTACTGCTGACGGAATGGTGAGGGTGAAAGACAGAGGTAATTACCTCAAAGGTAAAATTGTTGCTCAAATACCAGCTGATGCTTTAGCTAATCCACCAATTTATGATTTACCAGATGAAAAACCAGATTATCTTAACGAATTACAGCGATTAAATTTAGAAGAAATTCCTCAGCCGAAGGGCAATTACCTCAAAGATTTTAATCAGGTTTTGCTTAAACTTTTAAGTTCACCAAATATTGCCAGTAAAGAATGGGTTTACCGGCAGTATGACTATATGGTTCAGACGAATACAGTAGTTTTACCTGGTTCAGATGCAGCCGTGCTGAGATTGAAAGGAACAAATAAAGCAATTGCGGTAACTACGGATTGTAATAGTCGTTATTGTTATCTTAATCCTTATCGTGGAGCACAGATTGCGCTTGTAGAAGCGATGCGTAATTTAGTTTGTGTCGGTGCCGAACCGGCAGGGATTACTGACTGTCTTAATTTTGCTAATCCGGAGAAACCTGACCGTTACTGGCAATTCAAAGAATGTGTTAGAGGAATAACCGATGCCTGTCAGTTTTTTCAAGTTCCGGTAGTCAGTGGTAATGTTTCTTTCTATAACGAAAGTCCGAAAGGAGCAATTTATCCGACACCGACGATTGGTATGGTTGGTATTTTGCCGGATATTAACAAGCGATGTACTCAATATTTCAAAAATGAAGATGATGAAGTTATTCTTTTAGGTGGAGGTGATTACCTCTGCAAAGAAGAAATAGGTGGGAGCGAGTATCTGAAAGAAATACATAATTTGGTTAAAGGTAATCTTCCTGAATTAGATTTAGAATTGGAAAAATCCGTGCAGAAAACAACTTTAGAAATAATCAATCAAGGTTTAGTTAATTCGGCACATGATTGTTCCGAAGGGGGTTTAGCCGTTACTTTAGCAGAATGTTGTATTTCTAACCGGGAGAAGAAGATTGGTTGCCGGATTGATAATCTACCCTCTGCTCTGAGGACAGATGCACTCCTTTTTGGCGAATCACAGTCAAGGATTATCCTTTCCGCAAAAAGAAGTGCAGTGAATAAAATCAAATCTATTGCCCGAAAAAATAATACACCTTTAAGAATTATTGGCAAAACTGGTGGAAAAAGATTTATAATTACAATTGATGAAAAAAGAATAATTGATTTACCATTAGAAAAATTAGAAAAAAGTTGGCTTGCCCCGCACCTTTGAGACATAGTCAGTGTCGGTTGTTCCCAGTGGAATTTCTCAAAGTTATGTTTTTGGATAACGGGTTAAAAACCGAACTAAGTTTAATTTTCTGTAACTTCATTGCTATAACTGACTATGAAAAGTCGCTGGATGTCTCAAAGGTGCGGGGAGGGAAGAATAAAATTGATTGCAATAATTGATTATGGTTTAGGAAATTTAAAAAGTATTTATAATGCTTTATCAAAGTTAGATATTTCTGCAAGGATCACTTCTGACAAGAAAATAATTGAACAGGCAGAGAGAGTAATTCTACCTGGTGTCGGTGCTTTTGCTCAAGGAATGAAGAATTTGAACGACCTTGGACTTATTTCTACTATACGTAAGGTAGTCAGAGAGGACAGACCCTTTTTGGGTATCTGTTTAGGATTACAGTTATTATTTACGGAAAGTGAGGAGCACGGCAGACATAAAGGTTTAGATATTATTCAAGGTAAAGTAAGAAAATTTGGTGAAGGGGTTAAAATTCCACATATGGGATGGAATGCAGTTCACCAATCACCTTCACCCCGCACCAAAAAATGGTGCGGGGCAAGCCTAATCACCCAATCACCAATTTTTAAAGGAATACCGGATAATTCTTACTTCTATTTTGTGCATTCTTACTATGTAGTTCCGAAAGATAAAAATATTATTCTTGCCACTACTGATTACGGTGAAAAATTTGTCTCGGTGGTTGGAAGAGGTAATCATCTCTTTGGTGTCCAATTTCATCCTGAGCGAAGTGGACCATTAGGTTTAAAAATATTGAAGAATTTTTCTTCCTATGTTTACCCCGTTAGAAATTAATCTTGGACTACGAGGGATTCTTTGATTTCTAACGGGGCGGGAGAGATTAATGGGAAAAAAATCTAAATTTCTAACGGGGTTAACTAAGAGAATAATCCCTTGTTTAGATGTTAAAGATGGTCGGGTAGTGAAAGGAATAAATTTTGTCAACCTGAAAGATGCCGGTGACCCGGTAGAAAGTGCAGCGGTTTATAGTCGGGAAGGGGCAGATGAGATTGTTTTCTTAGATATCACTGCCAGTATTGAAAAACGGAAAACAATTGTAAAAGTAGTAGAAAAAACTGCCGAGCAGGTTTTTATTCCTTTAACTGTCGGTGGGGGAATTAGAGGTATTGAAGATATAAGAATTCTTTTAAAATCCGGTGCAGATAAAGTTTCTCTGAATACTGCAGCCGTAGAAAATCCTCTTTTAGTTAGGAAAGGAGCAGAGAGTTTTGGTAGTCAATGTATTGTTGTCGCCATTGATGCCAAACGAATTAGCCAAGAGCCAAGAGCCAAGAGCAAAGAAAAGAATAAAAATCTACGCTCTACGCTCTACGCTCTACGCTCTGGTCCTAAATGGGAAGTTTACACTTACGGGGGAACTAAACCGACGGGATTAGATGCAGTAAAATGGGCAAAAAAGGTAGAAAAATTAGGTGCTGGGGAAATCTTGCTTACCAGTATGGATGCGGACGGGACACAGGAAGGATACGATTTGGAGTTAACCCGAGCAATTTCCGAAGCAGTAAATATTCCGATGATTGCTTCCGGTGGTGCAGGTAATTTGGAACATCTTTATCAAGGGTTGACTATTGGTAAAGCGGATGCGGTACTTGCTGCTTCTATCTTTCATTATGGGAAATATTCAATACAGGAAGCAAAAAAATATCTCAAAAATAAAGGTCTACCGATTAGAATCTGAGTATACCAATGCAAACAGATTTTTATCCGTCTGAATCGGATTAAATCCATTTGAATCCGCCCTATTATTTGAACTATGTGTGGAATATTTGGTGTTTATAATCATCCGGAAGCGACCAGATTAACCTATCTCGGGCTTTATGCTTTACAACATCGTGGACAGGAATCTGCGGGGATTGTCAGTTCTGATGGAGAAAGACTTTATCCCTATTTAGGTATGGGTTTAGTCGCTGATGTATTCAGCCAAGAAGTATTAGATGAACTGCCCGGAAATTCGGCAATTGGGCATACAAGATATTCAACTGCTGGTGCGGATACGAAACGCGATATGCAACCAATTCTCGTCAAGTACCGTCAGGATGTTGGTGATTTAGCAGTAGCACATAATGGTAACTTACTCAATGCAGATAGTTTACGCAGGGAACTTATTCGTCGGGGTTGTAATCTTCAGACTACTGCGGATACTGAAGTTATACCGCAACTACTTGCATGTGGTTGGACAAATTCGCTGGAACATGATTTACCGTGGACTTTGCGTCAGATTAAAGGTGCCTATTCTTTGCTTTTTATGACCCGGAAAGAACTAATTGCTGCCCGTGACCCTTACGGTGTACGCCCTTTATGTATGGGGAAAATTGATGGTGTATATGTTTTTGCTTCTGAGTCATCTGCTTTTGATTTAATTGGTGCAAAATATATCCGTGAGATTGAACCAGGAGAAATTGTAATTGTTAATGCCCAGGGAATAAAATCTATCTTTTTTGATGGTAAACAACGCACTGAAGTTAAAGAAGGAAAAAATGCTTTCTGTATTTTTGAATATATTTATTTTTCTCGTCCGGATTCCAAAATTTTAGGTAGAAATGTACATCTGGTAAGAAAAAATTTAGGTTATGAGTTGTTCAAAGAAAACAAAATCAAAGCCGATATCGTTATTTCGGTTCCGGATTCAGCAAATTCAGCTGCGGTAGGTTATGCGGAAGCAGCCGGAATACCTTATGAGACGGGTTTAATTCGTAATCACTATGTCGGCAGGACATTCATTGAACCAAAACAGTCAATTCGTGATTTCGGAGCAAAAATAAAATATAATCCGGTAAAAGAAGTTATTTCGGGAAAAAAACTTGTCGTAATTGATGACTCAATTGTGCGCGGAACTACAAGCAGAAAATTGATGCGGATGCTCAGGGATGCTGGTGCGAAAGAAATACATCTATGTATCAGTTGTCCACCAATCAAATTCTCTTGTTTTTATGGAATTGATACACCGACGGAAAAAGAATTGATTGCTTCTACTCATAGTATAGAAGAAATACGTGATTTTATTGGTGTAGATAGTTTACATTATCTTAGTTTAGATGGTTTAATTCGTGCTACTGGTTTACCAAAGGAAAAATTTTGTGTTGCTTGTTTTACTGGGAAATATCCAATTAAGTAAACAAAAGTATGATGACAGCGATAAAAAACAAAGATGTCAGCGATAAATCTTTATCCGGTATATCGTTGTAATCGTCCCGCCCTTGCGTGCAAGAGCGGGATCGCTGTAATCAGGAGTGAGAAATGACTAAATACATTTTTATTACTGGTGGTGTAGTTTCCTCATTGGGTAAAGGAATTACTGCTGCTTCCATTGGTTGTCTTCTAAAAAGTTGCGGCTTACGGGTAAACATCTTAAAAATTGACCCTTATTTGAATGTTGACCCGGGAACAATGAGTCCGTTTCAACATGGTGAAGTTTTTGTTACTGATGACGGTGCAGAAACTGATTTGGACTTGGGACATTATGAAAGATTTCTTGAGACAAATTTGACTCAGAATAATAATATCACCAGTGGGATGATTTATGATGCGGTGATTACTAAAGAAAGAAAGGGTGATTTTTTGGGGAAAACAGTGCAAGTAATTCCTCATATTACCAATGAGATTAAATCACGAATAAGAAAGTTGGCTAATGGCTATGATATTGTAATCGTAGAAATTGGCGGGACTACTGGTGATATTGAAGGTTTACCTTTTCTTGAAGCAGCAAGACAGTTCAGGCAAGATGTTGGTCAAGACAATGTCTGCTATATCCATGTTACTCTCGTCCCTTACATCAATGCAGCTGAGGAGATGAAAACTAAGCCTACTCAACAAAGTGTGGCTAAACTAAGAGAAATTGGTATTGAACCGCAGATAATTATCTGTCGTACAGAGAGACCTTTAAGTGAAGATTCAAGAAAAAAAATTGCTTTATTTTGTAATGTCCAAGAAGAAGCAGTAATTGAAGAAAGAGATGTTACGGTAAGTATTTATGAAGTTCCTTTAACTTTTAGGGAAGAAAAACTTGACCACTTGATTCTTGAATCACTTTCTCTGAAAGTGAAAAAGAGGGATTTGGTTGAATGGAAAAGGGTTGTTGGAAAATTAAGAAAACCGCAAGAGATAGTCACGATTGCGGTTGCTGGTAAATATACTCAACTTAAAGATGCTTATAAAAGTATCTGGGAAGCGCTTACTCACGGTGGTATTGCGAACGAGGCAAAAGTTAAAATAAAATATGTAGATGTAGAAAAGGAAAACTTAAAAGAAGAATTGAAAAATGTTAATGGAATTTTAGTTCCTGGCGGATTTGGTGAACGCGGTATTAGCGGAAAAGTAAATGCAATCCGTTATGCACGAGAAAATAAAATACCTTTCCTTGGTATCTGTTTAGGTATGCAATGTGCGGTGATTGAATTTGCTAATAATGTTTGTGGAATGAAAGGAGCGAATAGCACTGAATTTGACCTGAAGACACCTTATCCAGTAATTGACTTCTTACCTGAACAGAGAAGAATTAGAAAAAAGGGTGGGACGATGCGGTTAGGAAGTTACCCTTGCAAAATTAAAAAAGGTTCTTTAGCTTATGCTGCTTATCGGAACGATTTAGTTTTTGAACGACATCGGCACCGGTATGAATTAAACAATAAATTCCGTAAAGTATTAGAATCTTATGGACTGATAGTAAGCGGGGAACTTGCCTCGCGGCGAAGCAGGTATGAAAAGAAAAATCTCGTAAAGAGACGAGGTCTGCACGAGACTTTTCGTCTTGCTGAAATAGTTGAACTGAAAGAACATCCTTGGTTTGTTGCCGTACAATTTCATCCTGAGTTTAAATCAAGACCTTTAAAAGCACATCCTCTCTTCCGTGAATTTATTAAGGCAGCAATAAAATTTCACAAACAAAGGGCTTGACCCTGCACCTATTAGCATCATCCGTGCCTTTTTTTATTTAGTTAGATATAAATATGAAAAACGAATTTACTCAAGAGAGAGCAAACTCTCAGTGCGAGACCGCCGATATTTTTCGGCTATTATTGGCACGGTAAGAACCGACTATAACTAATAGGTGTGGGGGTTGACAAAAGTTTAAATTTTTTGTATTTTTGAGATTGTTTAAAAATCTAAACAACCTTTGATTACGCAGGAGTGTCATTGCGAGGGAGTAGAGCGAGCGAAGCAATCTCGTGGGATTACCACGCCCCGATATTCATCGGGGCTCGTAATGACAACACAACTGTCGTTTGTGTAATCAATACCTGAATACGATGATGTATTGAGGAAAAGAATTTTCCTGTGACATTGGCGTCCCAGGTGAAAGGGGACGCCTTTTTTATTTTGAAATCTATGATTACGCAGATTTTTAAAGGCGATTACAGAGATTTTTAAAATTATCGTTACTAATCATTGTAATCGTTTTTTAGAAATCACTGTAATCAGATTATTGGGAAGAAGGAGGGAGGAAAGAAATGACTTTCAGTAAACCGAATCGTAGTGATGCGACACAAACTAAGTTAAGGGTTGCCGGTGCACCTTATATGGGTCTTTGTGTAACTTGTTTAGATGGTTGTATTGGTTATTGTGAAGTAGGAAAGAGTGCTTTACGGGGTAGAGAGATGCTTTACCCACAGCCATTCGGTAAAGTGACCAGTGGTTCGGAAAAAGATTATCCGATTGATTTTTCTCATTTTAACATTCAGGGCACCTGTGTTGGTGCACAGGGTGTAGAATCAGATTCGGATAAAGCAATCTTTCCGGCAGTAGATGTTTCTACTGAAGTGGGAGCAAAGGGAAAAATTAAACTTAAGGTACCGTTTTTCACCGGTGCTTTGGGTTCAACCGAAATTGCCCGGGTTAACTGGGAACCAACGGCAATCGGTGCTGCAATTTCTGGGACGATTGTTGTCGCTGGTGAAAATGTTTGTGCGATGGACCCGCACAGTGAATATAAGGATGGCAAAGTAGTCAAATCACCGGAATTGGAAAGACGAGTAAAAACTTATAAAGAATGGTGTGATGGACACGGGACCGTCCTTGTCCAGATGAATGTTGAAGATACACGACTCGGTGTAGCCGAATATGCAATTGAAAAATTAGGTGTAGAAGCAATGGAACTCAAATGGGGACAGGGAGCAAAAGATATTGGCGGAGAGGTGAAATTACCTTCACTTGAACGGGCATTAGAATTGAAAAGAAAAGGTTATATTGTTCTTCCTGACCCGGAGGATATGAGTGTGCAGGAAGCATTTAAAAAGGGTGCTTTTAAAGAATTTGAACGACATTCCCGTTTAGGTATGGTTGACGAAGAAGGATTTTATCGCGAAGTCGAACGGTTACGCAAACTTGGTGCAAAGTATGTTACCTTAAAAACTGGTGCTTATCGTCCCGCAGATTTAGCCCGAGCAGTAAAATTTTCTTCTAATGCAAAAGTTGACCTTTTGACGGTTGACGGTGCCGGTGGCGGAACCGGGATGAGTCCCTGGCGAATGATGAACGAATGGGGAATACCGACAGTTGAACTTGAATGTTTGCTCTACAAGTTTATTAAAAAAACTGCCGAAAAAGGTGGATTTATTCCGAGTATTGCCATTGCTGGTGGTATTTGTCTGGAAGACCAGATTTTTAAAGCACTCGCTTTAGGTGCACCTTATATTAAAGCAGTTTGTATGGGACGAGCAACAATGACTGCAGCGATGGTTGGGAAAACTGTCGGTGAGCTAATCCATAAGGGTAAAGTGCCACCGGAATACCACAAATACGGAGAAACGCTTGAGCAAGTTTTTGTGGGCACGACTAAACTTAAAGAAAAATATGGTAAGGACTACAAAAAAATACCTGCTGGTGCGATTGCTCTTTATACCTACTACGAACGACTAAGTGCTGGATTACAACAACTGATGGCCGGGGCACGTAAATTTGCACTGCGTTATCTGGGTAGAGATGACCTTTTTGCTTTAACCCGGCAAGCAGCAGAAATTTCTGGTATCCCTTATGTAATGGATGCCGATAAAGAAGAAGTAGAAAAAATTCTCAGTTAAAAAGTTGACTTTTCAGTGAACAATTACTGTACTTAAACTTCAGGTAGTGAGATACTTTCTCTCTTTATCCTTTTCCTTCTCCCCTGGGTGGGAGAAGATGGAGTTGAGGGGGAAAACGGAGTGTCTCTACGAAGTGAAAGATATAGTATTTGAACTTTAAAAAACCTGAATTTTCTCCATTCTAAAAACGAAGGGCTTGTCCTGAGTTTACCGAAGGAGGAAGTTCAGGTTTTTTTTATCCTGAGCAATGCCGAAGGATTATTTATCATCTCCCCACCGGTGAGAAGGGTCGCTGGGTGACGAAAAGGAGTCCGTGTCGTGCGACGGGCGAAGTCCTGGAACGGTTGAGGGGGTATAATTAGTAGAATCTGCTTTGCCCGCCGTAGTTTTAGCGTAGGTGGGTAATTTGCCCGTCCTCCGCAGTCCCGATTTTATCGGGACGGAGGATGGATAATTTAGCCACATAATAAGGGGTTGCCCAAGCAAGTCAATTTAGTGAAGTAGGTACTGACGCCCAGATATGAAATATCAAGAAAAGAAGACAATCAACAAAGAAAATAGAGAAGTGATTTGGAGACATCCGGGTGGTAAATTGAGAAGGCTCGGTTCGACTTCATTGACCGATACCGAACTTTTGGCAGTAATTCTTGGTTCGGGAAGTAGTGGACGGTCAGCAGAAGAAATTGCAGACGAAATCATTAGTAAGGAGAACGCAGGAGAACGCAGAGAACGAAGAGAACGTGCCAGACTTAAAATTTTCAAATTTACTTTAGCCTTTTAGAATCTCAAGGAATCCCAATCGAATCCCAAAACCGTGAGATTCTAGTGCCCTGTTAAGCAACATATGTTCTCTTTTGTAATATTTTCAAAAGTTTATCGTGACGATTTTTATTTCGCCATTTCAGATGTTCTTTGATATTCTGTTCAAGTTCCATATGGTTTGCCGG
>Ga0315312_1000202_pt1 | contig 90186 bp, 71 predicted proteins | sample TDP7_MG_FD_203629 | JGI IMG/M metagenome (GOLD analysis project Ga0315312, IMG submission 203629) | Freshwater sediment microbial communities from Lake Towuti, South Sulawesi, Indonesia - TDP7 | ecosystem: Environmental > Aquatic > Freshwater > Lake > Sediment | place: Indonesia: South Sulawesi...
GCAATCTGTATTATGGCCGCCTCTGAAGCACTGCGGGACATCTGCGAGTTTCAGGTTTTCTCTGATGGCGGCCATAATACAGATTGCCAGCGCAAAACCCAAGCCCGTGCCGGCACTCAAAACAGTTGCCTCCAGAAGATTGTCGGTCTCCCAGACATCTAAGAACAGGCACAATCCGAGAATTACACAATTCGTTGAGATCAAAGGCAGAAATATCCCAAAGCTGTCGTATAGAGATGGGAAGAACTTCCGCACATACATCTCAACGAGCTGGACCGCGCCAGCTATAACGATTATGTAGCAGATGTAGCGGGTAATCTCCAGGTGAGATGGCGTAAGGATATAGAAATCCACCAGCCAGGTCAGGACGCCGCTGAGAGTGGTCACAAACGTTACTGCCAATCCCATGCCGAAAGCAGTGTCGAGTCTGCCGGAGACACCCAGATACGGACAGGTGCCGAGAAACTTCGTAAAGACGAAATTATTCACGATGATTACGGACAAAAAACCCATGAGCAAAGCATAGAATCTATCCATATTAACTCCTTTTTCCCGAAGTTAGTAAGCTCGACAGTCCTAACAGCAGGCCGAGCGTTACAAAGGCTCCGACGGGCATCTGCATAGCAGCCCAAGGGACAAACCGGGCGGGCATAACCGGTATCTCAAAAATCTGCCCTGTGGCCAGTATCTCCCGAATGCCGCCGAGGATGCACAGAGCTATTGTGAAACCCGACCCGCAGCCAATGCCATCCAGCACGCTGATGATTGGGTTTACCTTACTGGCACAGGCCTCGGCACGAAAGATTATGATACAGTTAACAATAATCAAAGGCACATAAGGCCCAAGGATTTCGCTCATTCTGGGCTGAAAGGCGCGAAGATACAAATCGCATACCGTAACGAAGGTAGCTATGGTTGCGGTAAACATAATAATGCGAAGATGAGGCTTGATCAGATTGCGAAGCAGACTGACGACCAGGTTACTGCATACCAGAACAAAGATAACGCTCAGGCCCATTGTCAAGGCTGGTTTGACGGCCGTGGTGACCGCCAGCGGCGGGCACATGCCGATTAGAAGCCTGAATGTGGGATTTTCTCGCCACAGGCCGGCAGTAAGTGCCCGAATATAGTTTGTGCTAACAGTATTTTCACCTGGCATTTTTCAGAAATCCTTTCTCTCGTAAGGCAGGTTTTATTCTTTCAAAGTAAGCGTTTAAGGCATCAACTACCGCTGTAGAACTAACGGTAGCGCCGCTGATGGCAACGATTTCGGCGTCGATTTTTTTAGGTTCGCCGGTTGCTGCCAGCGTCAGTTGCCCAGCGGGTGCACCGACAAACTGGTCGCGGAAATACGACTGTTTTATCCGGTCGCCAAAGCCCGGAGTTTCAGCGGCGTAAAGAATGTTGTAGCCGGCCATCTTTTCAAAGTCAGCATCAACGGCAACTATCAGCTCTATTTTGTCGGCAAAACCACTGCCCTGCACTTTGAAGCTCCAGCCGATACAGCTCTGATCATCTGCAACTGCCTTAAACACCTGCGTGGTTACTTTTTTGCCTCCGCCTAAATCGACCTCTACATCCAGCACAAGCTGCAAGCTCTTTGCAGCGGGCAGCAAGTTGCTCATCAGGTCTTTGATTTTATTGTCTTGGTTCTGTTTTATTCTTCCGGACCAGGCAGCATTTGCGGCTGCTAATACCACACCGAAGCAGAATGAACATAAAAGCAACAGCCAGCTTTCCTGGAAGAAGTACTTTATTTTAGACACTGGGTTTTCCTCCTGCGGGAATCGGCTTACAGAACCTATCGATCAGAGGTGTCATAGCATTCATCAAAAGCACAGAAAACATCACGCCTTCCGGATATTTTCCCATCGTTCTTATGAGCATGGTTATGGTGCCGACGCCGGCTCCGAAAATCCACATGCCCTTGGCTGTTAAGGGACGGGTCACAGGGTCGGTAGCAATAAAAAAGGCTGCCAGCATTAAACCACCGCTGGTAAGGTGGAAAGACGGATGGACATAAGCATTCGGATTAATCCGATAGCAAATCTCCGCAAAGACAAAACTGGAAAGCAGAACGGCTAAGGGTGTGTGGATTACTATCGTGCGTCTTATCAGCAGATATAAGCCTCCGACCAATAAGGCAATTGTGCAGGTTTCGCCCAGGCAGCCGGCAACCTCACCTGTGACGGTAGCTTTGAATTGACGTCCACTGTAGATTTTGGCTCCACTTTTGTCTTTTATGGCTAATTTACTCCAGGCAAGCGGTGTTGCCTGCGTTCTTGCCTCGACCATGTTGTCCGGTGCCACTCTGGGCATTGCCGGGTCAATGGTCGCCGGAACCGTCCAGGTGGTCATCAACATGCCGAAAGAGACGGTTAGAAATGCCCTGCCGATCATGGCAGGATTGAAGATATTAGCACCCAGTCCGCCAAAGACCATTTTGCCGACCGCAATGGCAAAACAACTACCAATCACTGCTGCCCAGAATGGTAAGCTCGGAGGAAGCGATAATGCCAGAATAATGCCGGTAACCACAGCGCTAAAGTCGTCAAGTGAATTGGGCTTTTTGCGGATCAGGTTGCACAGCCACTCGGTCACTGTCGTTGAAATCACACAGGTGCCAATAAGGATAGCGGCATAAATCCGGAAAAAATAGCCCGCCGCAATCATAGCGGGGACAAGTGCGATAATGACGTCTATCATTACCCTGCGGGTAGAACGCGGCTCCCCTATGTGAGGTGCAGGCGAAACGATTATGTCGCTAAGCATCTTCTGGTATCTCGTATTGCGTATATCGTCTTGCGTGACGCACGACACATCACGCACCACGCATGACGAATATTATTGCGGAATCATCTTTTTCTGTCTGGCAAGAAAGATTTTCCCTGTTTTGATATATCCGGTCAGCTCTATTTTGGCCGGACAAACATAACTACAGCAGCCACACTCCGTGCACGCATTGATATAGTAACTCTCGGCCACATCCAAGAGATTATTTTTTACCGCGTGAGCGATCTTAGTCGGGCTCAAATTCTCCGGGCAGGCCCGCAGGCATCTGCCACAGCGGATACAAGGCGTTTGCCGTCGGTCAAATTTTGCCTGGCCGATCTGTTCTTTAGTCAGGACTGTTATTGCGTTGGTGGTCTTTGTAATGGGTGTTTCCAGGTCCGCAATGGCGACTCCCATCATCGGCCCACCAAGGATAACCTTGGCGGACTTTTTGGTTACGCCCCCACAAAACTCGATAAGCCCACGGACAGATGTGCCTATAGCAACGTTGTAGTTGCCCGGATTAGCGATTGCTTCGCCGGTTACGGTTACAACCCTGTGAGTCAAGGGCAAATCAGCCAGGACCGCCTCGGCAATTGCAGCAGCCGTAGCCACGTTAAGCACCACAACCCCTATCATCGGAGGAATTCCACCTGTAGGGACGTTCTTATTCAGGATGGCTTTTATGAGCTGCCTTTCGCCGCCCTGCGGATACTTGGTCTTAACAGGAACAACCCTGACCTTCTCACTGTTTCCAGTCCTACTGAGTGCTGCGTTTATAGCTTCTATCGCTTCCGGCTTGTTATCCTCGATACCCACAAATACCCGCGAACAGCCGGACGCCCGTCGCGCAAGTTTGATACCGGCAACAATCTGCCTAGTCCGCTCGAGCATAATCCGATAGTCGCAGGTGATGTACGGTTCGCACTCGCAGCCGTTGATAATCATCGTGTCTTTGGGCATCTGGGGGTTGGGCTCTATCTTCACACGCGTGGGGAACCCAGCTCCTCCCATACCCACAATCCCTGCCTGACGGATGACGTCACATATCTGCCCCGGTGAATAGCGGTTCTCATCGAACTCATCAGCCAGGTCAAAACGCGGCTGCTTGCTTGGCGTATACTGGTATGCATCTATAATTATTGCGGGGCTTCGTCCGAGAACTGAATGGGAGCGTAAGGCAATTTCTTTAACCTTGCCGGTGATCGGCGAATGAACTGGGGCAGAAACAAATGCATCGCTGTCGCCGATCTTCTGTCCGGCTTGAACCAAATTTGCGCTGCGGACCAGCGGCTGGCAGATAGCACCTGTATGCTGGCTGAGCATAACTGCCACTTGCTTGACGGCAGGGCCAGGCTGTATTTCGCTGTCGCGGGTAAGAGATTTTTTCTCCGCAGGGTATACGCCCCCACGAAAAGTAAGTTTGCCTCCAATGTCGATTTTCATATTTGAAGGCTTCCAGCGCTACTGCGGCTTGCCAAATCGTCTGCCTATCACCTTTACAACCAATATCACCAGAAAAGTTACAGATAGAGCAAGAACAAATACCAGAGCTGTTCGCAACCGTTCTGCATTTATCATTTCAGCTAAAATCCTCTCGAAAGCTGCCAGGCAAATTATGAAAACCAGTAGGGGCACGATGAAGGCCACCACAACCTTGGACACAATCGAAGGACCGCCGCTGTTTCCCAACTTCTGGTACAGGTCTTGACAATTATGTCTTTGGCTGCACTGTTCGCAGAACCTTTCTTGAACCATGATTCTTGCTACCATTCAAATAAAACCTGCTTTGTAAAACCTCTTGATAAAGAATAATTTTTGAGCTTTCTCTTGTCAAATGTTTTGTACTGCATGCTTAAGACTAACGACGAGTCACCAGCGACCAGCTATGAATTACGAAGTCATTGCGTGGGTTAGTTTTTTGCGGTGATTGTCAAGCCAGTTTACTTTGCGAAGAATCATCTGCAGAAAGTCCAGGCCGGACAGATTCCCGAAAAAGCCAGTCGCGGCCACAGGCAGCACAGCCTCGGCGATCATAGTCTCTACCATAAGATCGACCAGCGAATGTAACATACCTTTGTCCAGTTTTGCTGCTTCGCGGTAGCCAGCCAGAAACTGAAAGAGCTTTGCCTCGTCGAAATAATCCGGCCAATCGGCGGGGTTCGGGCGACCGCCAACTATCGAAAATTGCAGCATTCCGTTGGCTAAATCCGTAACCGGCGGAGCAATCATAAGTGAATCAAAGTCCAGAACCGCGGCAACCTTGCGCCTGGCAAAAAGCATATTACCCGGATGCCAATCACCGTGCACAACCTGCAGCTCCCACGAATCAAAGCCAAGTTTGTTTACGCGGATGCTTGATTCATTATAAGGAGCCAAGAGTGTGTCAGCAGTAGCGTGCAGGTCTTTATTCGGCCTTGTTCTTTTATCCGCTGCGACCGTTCGTAGATGCCTTCGCACGGTGGCCGAATCGTGAAAGCTGTCCTTTGGCGGCTTCCACTGGGACGCGAAATCTCTCAAACAGTGGTGGAACTTCGCCAGTTGTCGACCAGCATCAATAGTAGCTTCGGCTGAGCCGTCGTAACGAGCGCCAGCGATGAACTGGAAGAACTCGTAGATGTGGTTGTTTAGCTGTAGCATGGTATTGTTCTTGTCGCGCGTAGCTACCAGAGGCGCAACGGGAAAAGATTTGCCAGCCAGGTGACTTTGTACGGCGTGGGCGAAGGCAACTCTGTCAGGGTCGTCTTTACCTCTCGGGCGGCGCTTCAACAAGAACTTTCCCTGCTCAGATGTAACCGCCACTTTCGGCACACGGCGATTACCGACCGACAGGGCCTTTACCCGATGAATTACGCCAACATCATAATGGCTGAGAACCCGCGCAAGCTCCTGCGAGGAAAAGTGTGCGCCGCTTCTGGGCATAATAATTGACCATTGACAATTGACTATTTAACGCAAGCAGAGACGATAGTCAGAACTGGCCGCTGTCAGAATAGCAAAATGAGCAAATTGATTAAGATAGATGCAGCCGCCACCGTACCCAGAATCAGTATGGCAATTTTATAACGGGCAATGACATCTTCGGTCGGTTCCTGCTCCTCAAGCTCAACGGCATCGCCTTTTTCTAATTGCTTGAGCATAGAAACGTCGAATCTCTTATGCGCTTGCAATGGTGGCTGGCCGTTTCGCAGAGCTTCCAAATCCATCAGCAGCTCCTTAATGTTTTGGTAGCGGTCCTCTCTGCGTTTGGCCATCATAATCTCGATGACCTCGGATACTCCTGCTGACAGCGACGTGTTTATATGGTCCGGCGGAACCAATTGCTCCCTCAAATGCTTTCGCATCACCTCTGCGGAATCGTCCGCCATAAACGGCACTCTGCCGGTCAACATGTGGTACCAGGTCGTTCCGAGGCCGTAAATGTCGGCACGGCCATCAATGTCAATCTTGCCGCGAATCTGCTCAGGAGCAATATAGTAGGGCGTTCCGTAAGCTTTGCCGGCCTCGGTCTGCGCCAGCTTAATGTCTGTTACTTCGCGGGCCAAACCCATATCCGCAAGTTTCACCATACCATCATTGCTTATCATTATGTTCTTGGGCTTGACATCGCGGTGGATAAGGCCCTGGGCGTGAGCGTGCTCCAGCGCATGGGCGACCTGAATGATTATGTCCAGCGCCTCCTGTTCGCTGAAAACCTTGCCTGCTGCCATATCATCGGCTACGGTTCGCCCTTCAACGTATTCCATTACAAAATAGTGGTATCCCCCCGCTTCACCGACATCGATGGCCTGGACGATGTTGGGATGATTGAGCTTGCCAGCAGCCTGGCCTTCCTTATAAAACCGCTGCACATATTCCGGATTTTCGCTGAAACGTTTGGGCAAAACCTTTATGGCAACGATGCGGTTAAGGCTCAATTGTTTGGCCTTATAAACTACCGCCATTGCGCCGGCGCCGATCTTGCCCAGTATCTTGTAGCCTGGAATCTGGTGCGCAACAGTCTTGCTCGCTCTCAGCCTGGACTTCAATCTTTCAGCCTGGGCAGGTGTGAGGTAGCCCAGATTAACCATAAGCTCCGGCAGCTCCACGGGATTGTCTTTGCGCTGGGACTGCAACTGCTCGAACGAATGGCGTAGCTCCACATCGGTGCACAGACCCTGCTCGACGGCCATTTTGCCGAACAAAGTATCGGAGTTCGCATCGTTCTTCATTGTTGTTCCCCAGAGATAGGGACCGTAGGCTCAGAAGCCCAATCCCGGCCTTGGGCTTCAGCATCCGATAATAATTCTACTGTTATAATTGTCAACTCAGCAAAAATGGTTGTCAAAAAAAATTTTGTCCTATAAGCTTATCAAGGAAGCAATTATACGAGGGGAAATCGGCCTTTTTGCCCAGCGAGTTTAGTGGTTTTTCGCAGCGTCCGCAAAGCACACGGAGTTTATTTTGGGACGCGGATGTACCCATCGCGGCTGATGCTGCAACCAAATCCCAAGCACTAAATCCGAAATCCTAAACAAATCCGAATCACCGAATCTCAAAGTTCAAAACAAAGTACAAAATCTTATTACTGCACGCGTTAGGACAAGCTTGTCTTACCTTGCTGAAAAAACGAGAACTGAAATGCTGATTAACCGGCATCGCAGGGATGCCGGTCGGGCGAAGAAAAACGATTGCTCGGCCAACCCATTCTCCGTAGTAGAACTACTATGAAGGACGAGCTTCTCCAAACCCCATGGAATTTATCTGGATTGTACCGGCCGTACAAATCCGCTACCTCTCTTGCAACGCTGCGGACAGTTTTCGGCTCAGTCTGCTGTTTGTGCGCGAGGCACAAGCTCTGGCTCGTAGCAGCCCAGACCGATTCGTGCTATATACTGTTGTCAGCAGCATATACGAGTTATTATATCGTTATTATGTACAAAGCTATCAACCAGCAGGGATATAAGGTTTATTGTTGCGGGCCATCATCCAAAGATATACGGCGAGTTTTCTGGCCATAGCGGTGATGCTTTGTTTTTGTGGCCGCTGTTGTGAATGAGCCGGCAAAAAGAGCGTAACACTGTCTCTATCATTTCGTAACACTGACGGCACCCTCGCTCACGAAGCCGTCGATGACTTTGAATCGCGAATCGTTGCGGAGTTAGTCGCATCCGCTGGGGCAATCCTTCGCACGGCATAGTTGCCTCCATTCCGAACACTGCACGCTCCTGCTGTTCGGCCAGGTGCGGTGATGGTCAGAAGAAAATGCTAAACCGGTCATATTTTATGTTGACTTTTAGCAATGAAAACCATATATGCTGTCACAAATGATTCGGATGCAAAGGGCGTAGTGTGAGTTATTCCAAAATGGGTGTTAGTATTGGCAAATGCATTGAAAGGATTACACATGAAAAAGAGGATATCACTGTTAGCTGTTGTCCTCGTGGCAGTCTGTGTGTATGGTTCAGCCGCTCTGGCACTGGACCCCATGGGGCCTCCAACAGCTCGCCTTGAAAAGGGCCGCTGGAGCGTTGGCGTTGAGTACTTCATTGAAGATAGCGACATTGAGTTAGACGAAGCCAGACCGGTCGGTACTGTGAGCCCGTTCAAAATGAATGTCGAAGAGCAACTGGTAACTGCAAAGATTGCATACGGTATTGCAGATAACTGGGAGATATTCTTGCGCTTAGGCAGCGAACTGAGTGGTGAAGGCACAGGCACTCAGGCAGGCAGTCCCGTAACATTCGACGGCGACAGCGGTTTTGTCACCGGTTTGGGCGTAAGGGCATCGCTTTACAAACAGGGCAACCTCGAGCTGGGCGGACTATTCCAGATAGGCTGGGGAAAATCTGAGGGTAATATAGAAACCCAGGGACAATCCTTTTCCGTTGATGGCCACACTACGGAAATTGGAGTTGCAATAGGGCCGAGTTACAAGATTACACAGAATGTTTCAATCTATGGCGGGCCGTTTTTCTACTTCATTGACGGCGATATTGATGGGACAGTCCCGGTCCTGGGCACAGACATCTCCTACGACATAGATGAGGACAGCTATTTTGGCGGCTATATCGGCACACAGATTGACATCACCGGCCGCGCTGCTTTCAATATCGAGTGGCAACACACTGCCACAGCGGACGGCTTGGGTATGGGCTTGGTATGGAGATTTTAGCCGCGAAGGCCGCAAAGCACAAAGAGTTCATTTTTAGCACGGATTCACACTGTTTCTATAAGTAATAGTTTGCTGACCGCGTTTATCCGCCGGCTGGGCTCGGGACGGCGTCCGTGTTCATCCGTGTCTCATTTCCATTCTGCAATCACAGTCCGCAGACAAGTTTATACGCCTCCGGCGTATTTAGGATTGACGTACCGTTGAATCCCGTTAAACTGATTGTCCTTTGGTAACTGCAATCATCCAGGTAGCCAATGACAGGGAGATGATAGGTGGCTTACAACTGCGTTGTATTGATTAAACAGGTTCCTGACACCAAAAGGATTACCGGCAAGGTAATGAATGATGACGGCACGGTCAACCGTGCTGCGCTGCCAGCTATTTTCAATCCGGAAGACCTAAACGCTCTGGAAATGGCTCTGCAAATAAAAGACAAATTTGCCGGGCACATAACAACCATCACAATGGGGCCGCCGGGCGCAGCTAAAATTCTTCGGGACGCACTTTTTCGCGGAGCAGATGACGCTATCCTGATAACCGACCAGCGATGCGCTGCCAGTGACACGCTGGCAACCAGTTACATCCTGGCTTGTGCGGTCAAGAAGATCGATTACGACATCGTTCTGTGCGGCAGACAGGCAATTGACGGGGATACCGCGCAGGTCGGCCCACAACTGGCGGAGAAACTGGGCATTACACAAATAACCTACGTTGAAGAGCTTTTGGAATTGAAGGACAGAACCATAACTGTACGCAGAAACATCGCAAATGCTTGGCAGCAGGTAAGAACCTGCCTGCCGGTCCTGCTGACCGTTACCAGCGATGCGAACCAGCCTAGAGTTGCCGCCGCCAAGAAAATGATGAAATATAAAAACGCCCGCACAGCAGTGGAGCTGGAAAGAGAATACAGAAGACAGGAGACAGAAGTCAGCGAGGACGATATAAAGGAGCTTGTCGAAAAGAAATGCAATGAATTAGAAGAAAAAGGATTGTTAATTAAGCAATGGGATTTAGATTTTATTGGTGCGGATTTGAACTGGTGTGGCCGAAGCGGCTCGCCCACTAAAGTCCACCGGATTCAAAGCGTCGTCCTGGCCGCCAAAGAAAGTAAAAACTTCGAGCCCAGCGACAAAGGAATCGCTAATATGATACATGAGCTAATTGAGGACAAAATAATCTCATGAGTTTTGGCGCTATAATGGAGCCATTTTCCAAAAAACTGTTGGCAGGAATTTTTAAGAAACAAAAGGTGGTTTTAGCTTATCTTTTTGGCTCACAAGCTAAAGGTAAGGTGGGGCCTTTAAGTGATATTGATATCGCTGTGTATTTTGACGAGAAGATTTCTTTTGACGAGCGTTTTGCCTTGAGGCTGCGGACGCTCGGCAAGTTAATGGATTTGTTCAAAACCAACGAGCTTGATTTGATCGTGCTCAACGATGCACCACCTTTGTTAGCTCACAGGATCTTAAAAGAGGGATCTCTTATTTTCTCTGATAGTGAAGATGTGCGCCTCGAGTATGAAGTAAAAGCAGTGCTTAAATACTTAGATTGGAAGCCTTATTTGGACAAATATACCGAGGAAGTTTTTGGTTCGGATGCGGTTCATGATAGATAAGGAAAGATTGGCTAAATATATTCAAGAATTGGACGGGTACCTAAAGCACCTGGATGAATTACAGGAGCACCCTGCGGAAGAATTTCTCTTCGACTGGAAAATCCACGATTTGGTTGACCGCCAACTGCACCTATCTCTGGAAACATTCTTAACCCTTGGAGAAATGATTATCTCCGAGTTCGGCTTTCGCAAACCTGATACTTATGCCGACATTCCGAGAATCTTATTTGAGAATAAAGTTATCGGAAAAGAACTTAAAGATGAATTAGTTGACTTGGCTCACTTTAGAAACGTCCTGGTTCACGACTATTTATATCTGGATCACGAAAGAGTGTATCAGCACCTGCAGAAGGACTCAAAAATCATCAGGGAATTTATTGAAGCGGTCAAGAGATTTGTCAATCTGCAATAGCTTACATGTGAGTTGATTAAAGACAGAATAATAGCTTGATTCGTGAATTGTGGGGAAAGGAGCAAGGGGCTATGAAAACGGCACAGGTTTTTGGACTTAGCCTGCTATCGGGGTATTGTCTAATTCTGGCTGGCTGTGAGGCAGATGCCGTCCGAATGTATCCTGGCCCGGCCAGGCCCAGTAATAAAGTAGCGGTCCTGCAATTAGGCGCCGATGTGGGGCTGTTTTCTATAGATGGCGAAACGTTCAATGTCCAGAAGCTCAAGGACATCGAACTTCTGCCGGGCACCCATGCGGTTAAGGCTGTGTACTTCAAGGCGTCAGGCCAGCGTGGGGTCGCGGGCGGACAGGTCTCTATCGTCGGGGGACTTCAGTCAGAACGACCACTGCATCTTGTATTCCAAGCGTTAGCAGGACGAAAATATAGGCTCATCGGTTCTCTGGAGGAGAAGGTAATATCGACCGAGGGCAAGGTTCAAATACAGGATATAGTCACTGGCCAGGTTGTGGCCTCCGCCGCCGGTCCGGTCCAGAACATAAGCGCACGTCCCTAAAGTGTGCTAAAGTGCCTAAAGTGAGCTAAAGTTCAAAGTTATAATTTTAGGCACTTTAGTCACTCCACACTTTAGGCACTCTCTGAGTTGTAGCTATGATAGATGTCAATAGAAAAGGTGAGGTCTGGGTCTTTGCTGAGCAGCACAATGGACACCTTGAGGATACGCCGCTTGAACTGATGAGCAAAGGCCGCCAACTGGCCGATACGCTGGGCGTTAAATTGGCTGCGGTTCTCTTAGGTGACACGGTCAAAACGCTGGCAACAAAATTAGTGCAGTATGGCGCCGACAAAGTTTACGTAGTTGAGCAGCCGCTTCTGCGAGCATACCAGACAAATAGCTACGCAAAGGTAATGGTCGATTTGATTCACAAGCACAAGCCGCAAATTGTGCTTTATGGAGCAACTACGACCGGCAGGGACCTGGCGCCGCGGATTGCAAGCGCAGCCAAGGCCGGCCTTACCGCCGACTGCACCGACCTGCAAATCGGCGACCATAAGACCTTAGGGGACGGCAAGCTGCACAAAAATCTGCTGTTTCAAATCAGGCCAGCCTTCGGCGGAAATATAATCGCCACCATTATAAATTACGACCGCTGGCCGCAGATGGCAACCGTCCGCGAGGGCGTAATGCCGATGCCGCAGCCGAACGTCAAACGCAACGGCGAAATCATCGAAGTAAAGACGCAGCTTTCGCAGCAGGATTTGCCTTTGGAAATCCTCGCCGAGCAGAAACGGCTAAAAAAGGTCGACTTAAAGGGGGCAAGAATAATTGTTGCCGGCGGAGCAGGCGCGGGCAGCAAAGAAAACTTCCGGCTGATCTGGGATTTAGCAAACTGCTTGGGCGCGGCTCCGGCAGGCAGTAGAGCTGCCGTGGACCTGGGCTTTATCGACAAAGACCATCAGGTTGGTCAGACCGGCACAACAGTCCGGCCGAGCCTATATATAGCAGTTGGAATCAGCGGCGCAATCCAGCACCAGGCTGGAATGTCGCAGAGCCAAAAAATTGTCGCCATCAACAACGACCCCGAAGCGCCCATATTTCAGATCGCTCACTACAAAATAGTCGGCGACTTGAATGATGTTGTGCCCAGAATGATAAAAGCGATTAGAAGCGCGCCTCGTAGCACATGAAAGGCAACGCCGAGCATGAATTCACGAAAACCGAAACACGAAATTCGAAACAAATCCAAATGACCCAAATCCAAAATTCAAAACAGTACGACTTGGAGGAAAGGACACTCAGGTTTGCAGAGAGATGCCGACAATTTGTTAAACGATTGAGCAAGACTATTGGCAACATCGAAGATGGAAAACAACTCATTAGAGCATCAGAGTCTGTAGGAGGCAATTACATTGAGGCCAATGAAGCTCTTGGCAAGAGAGACTTCGTTATGCACATAAAAATATGCCGAAAGGAAGCCAAAGAAAGTGCATATTGGCTTAAGCTTACCGATACAGACAACAACGCGAAACTGGAGCAGGAAAAACGCGACTTGATAAGAGAATCCACAGAACTTATGAGCATCTTTGGGTCAATTTTAAGAAAGAGCCAATAAAGTTTTGTAAATTTGAATTTCGATATTGTTTCGGATTTCGATATTCGAATTTCGGATTTAATTTTGTGCGTGACAAAATTGGATATTCATTATGGCAAATTTCTATAGAGACAATGATGATATACAATTCTTATTTAGGCACATAAACTTACGCGAACTGGCGGAAATCTGCGAAGAGAAATTCAAGTTCGCAGGCCAATTCGATTATGCGCCAGCCAACGCCGAAGAAGCAATACAGAACTACGATATGGTGCTGGATGCGCTGGGGCAACTTGCAGCCGAGTTTATCGCTCCGCGTGCCGAGCAAGTCGACCGCCAGGGCAATATTCTTAACGCGGACGGCTCAGTGACTCGCCCAAAAGCAATACAAGAATCTCTGGAAAAACTTGCCCAGGCCGAGGTGATGGGCTTTACCCTGCCGTATCTGTTCGGCGGCCTGAATTTTCCGAACGTTATTTACTCTATGGCCATCGAGATCGTCTCGCGCGCGGACGCCGCGCTTATGAATATATTTGGCTTGCAGGGAATCGCCGAGACCATCAACGCATTTGCATCGGAAGAAATTAAACAGAAATATCTGTATGATTTTGCAGCCGGCAAGGTAACTGGCGCGATGGTGCTTACTGAGCCGGACGCCGGTTCCGACCTGCAGGCGGTGAAACTCCGCGCATTTCGGGACGGCAACGGGCAATGGTATCTGCACGGCGTAAAACGATTCATAACCAACGGCTGCGGCGATGTGCTTTTGGTGCTGGCCCGCAGCGAGCCGGATATAAGTGACGGGCGAGGACTGAGCCTATTTGTCTGTGATAGAGGCCCGACTGTCCACATTCGCCGCCTGGAAGATAAGCTCGGCATACACGGCTCGCCAACTTGTGAAATATTCTTTGATAATACACCCTGCCAGTTAATCGGCGAGCGGCAGCGCGGCCTTATAACATACGTTATGAGCCTGATGAATGGTGCGCGTATCGGCATTGCCGCGCAGTCGGTTGGCATCGCCGAAGCCGCGTTTCGTGTCGCCCGTGACTATGCTGCCAGCCGAAAACAGTTCAGCGTCGCTATTGAAAAATTGCCCGCTGTCCGCGATGTGCTAATTGATATGAAGGTTGCGATAGAAGCTGGGCGGGCGCTGCTGTATGAGACCTCTCGGGTAGTGGATATGGAAATCGGCTATGCAAAACGACTGGAAGCCAATCCGTCTGAAGATGCGACACAAGCCAAAGAGCTCAAAAACGCCGCTCGAAAATACAAAAGATACGCGGGTCTACTGACGCCGATGAGCAAATACTATTGCTCAGAGATATGTAACAGAGTCGCCTACGATTCGATTCAGGTGCTCGGCGGAAGCGGCTATATGCGAGATTACCCCTGCGAACGGCATCTGCGCGACGCCAGGATTACCACTATTTATGAAGGGACAAGCCAGTTACAGATTGTTGCTGCGGTGCGCGGAGTCTGTAGCGGCACAGCCGAGAATCTCATAAGCGAATATGCCCAGCAAGATTTTGATCCCGAACTGAGCGGGCTGCCTGAAAAACTGGCCGAGGGAACCGAGCAATTGAAAAAGGCCATTGCTTTCGTCAAAGAAAATGGCACCGAATACATGGACCTTTATGGTAGAGCGATAGTTGATATTGCCACAGACCTGATTAACGGCTATCTACTCTGCAGCCAGGCCAGCACGAAAGTGGATATGGAAGTTACCAGCGAAAACGGGCAAAAAATCCCAATGAAAGAACGCAAGGTTGCGACTGCCCGAAGATATGTCTCGAAAAATGTCCCGAAGATTGCAGCGTTAGCAGAGGCGATTTGTAGCGGCGATAAGTCAACATTCACACATTACGAGGTGATTGTCGGCCAGATAGCGGAACCTGGATAAAATTATTGTAAATTGTCGATTGTCAATTGTATAATGAAACCCCGGCAAAACCGCCGGGGTTTTTTGTGCTCCGGGTCTGGATTTGGTAGGAAAAGTGTTTTTATTTCCCAGCAGGTATCTGACCCCACAAAAGGAAAAAAATATGGGACAGGCAATCAGCAAATTGACCATCAAAGGCTACAAATCTATTCGAAATCTTGAGGATTTTGAGCTTCGAAATCTGAACATCCTGATTGGCCCAAACGGCGGGGGAAAAAGCAACTTTGTCAGTTTTTTTTGCCTTTTAAAAGCTATTTCTAAACATTCTTTAGGCTCTTTTGTTGCGCAACAAGGAGGAGCTGATCGGCTTCTGTATTTTGGAACGCATAAACTCATAGGAAAAGTCGTTACTGACTTCTTTTCTTATGAATTTCAATTTCACCCTTCGGTTAATAATACTTTATTTTTTTATAGAGAGGATTTTTGGTTAGAACACCGCCGTGGATTAGGATCCACCTGGTCAGATAAGACAGGCTTAACAGAATCGAGCATATTTCTTAAATCGGCAGATAAAGAGTCTGAAAACTATCGGGAAGAAATTAGAGAAGGCTTTGTTTCTACTATTTCTAAAATAGAAGTGTATCATTTCCACAATACCAGCGATTTTGCGGCTGTAAAAAGACCGTGCTCTAAAAGAGATTATGACTATTTGCGTCCGGATGCGAGTAATTTAGCAGCGTTTCTGCTGTTCCTTAAGAAGAACCACGAAAGAGAATACCAAAATATTTCTGAAACAATTCAATTAGCAGCCCCATTTTTCGACGATTTCTTGTTAAGGGATTCTTTGGATAATCCGGATGAAACATTATTGGAATGGCGGCAGAAAAATTCGGATTATCCATTTCACCCCAGTCAGATATCGGACGGCACATTGCGGTTTATCTGTCTTACGACGGTGCTGCTTCAACCCAATCCCCCGTCAACGATTTTATTAGATGAACCAGAATTGGGAATGCATCCTTATGCGTTGACTTTGTTGGCGGGTTTAATCCAAAAGGCTTCCAAACGTACCCAAGTGATTGTCTCGACACAATCTGCTGCACTGATAGACCATTTCGAGCCGGAAGATGTTGTAGTCGTAGAACGTCAGAATGGCGAATCGATATTCAAACGATTGAACAAGGCCGACCTCAAAGTCTGGCTGGAGGATTATTCTCTCGGCGAACTCTGGCAAAAGAATGTCTTCGGCGGGAGGCCTGCACGTGAATAGAGTTCGTATCCTTGTGGAAGGTCAGACGGAGGAAACCTTTGTCAACGATATTCTAAGCCCTCATCTAAATCAGATGGGTGTGTATCCTCATGCCCTTCTTTTTCGCAAAAAAGGCGGCAGTTTTGCCTATCAAAGAGCGCGAAAAGAAATACTTAATTCCTTGAGGGAAGATACCGCTCTTGTTTGTACAACAATGGTGGATTTCTATGGTATGCCGCAGGATTGGCCTGGAAGGATGGAATCTAAGTCCTGGCAGGATTATCAGGACAAAGCTCAAACAGTCGAGCAGGCATTATCGGAAGATATTGCTGCTCAAATGGGTAGCAGTTGAAATCGTGCACAGTTTATTCCGTACGTTCAAATGCATGAATTCGAGGCATTGCTTTTCTCAGATACGTCTATACTGGCTGAGAGCGCAGGAGAAACAAAGGTTTCTACTCAGCTTAAGCATGTCCTACAGTCGTTTTCTTGCCCCGAAGAGATTAACGATAATTACCAGACCTGTCCTTCCCGACGAATAAAGCAACATATTGCAAATTATGTGAAAACGGTGGATGGTATTATAGCGGCTCGTAAGATTGGATTGCTAAAGATGAGGCAGAAATGCCCGCGTTTTAACGAATGGGTTACAAAGTTAGAAAATCTTGGGAATAATAAAATTTAATGCTCAAAGCAGTGATATTTGATTTCGATGGCATCATAACTGATTCGGAGATTTTGCACCTTCGGGCATTCAACAAAGTGCTGGCACAACTGGGCATCGCAATATCAACGAAGGACTATTATAAAAAATATCTCGGCCTGATGGATGAAGACTGCTTCAAGCTGGTTGCAAAGAAAAACCGGCTGAGCCTCGACTGCCAGAACATAAGAAACCTTATGGCACAAAAGGCCCAGATATTTGAAGAACTTGCCAAAACCGAAGGCCGAATCATCGAAGGCGTACCCGAATTTCTGCGGATGCTCCAACGCAATAATGTCCCTATGGCGATATGCTCCGGGGCACTATTGGCGGAGATCGAACTTATATTAGAAGAGGCTCGCCTGCGGCATTTCTTCGCCGTAATAGTTTCCGCCGAGCAGGTAAAAAAGGGTAAGCCAAATCCGCAAGGACTTTTGCTGACATTGCAGAAGTTGAACCATAACCGACAAAAGCCCATCGCTGCAAAAGAATGTATCGTTATCGAAGACTCACACTGGGGACTTCAAGCCGCCAGGGCCGCGGGAATGCACACCGTCGCCGTAACCAACTCCTACGACGCCGACCAACTGAGCCTGGCGGAAAAAATCGTCGCCCGGCTGGATGAGTTGAGCATAAAAGACCTACAACAGCTTTGCGCTTGAATGAGCCGCCCTTCCTAAAGCGTATCTGCCAACTGAGGTTATCAGAGTATCAGGGCACCAGGTAGTGTATATCAGGTTATCCGGACATCAGGTAACTCCGCCGAAGTATTTGAGTTTCTCCTGATAGCCTGATTCCTGGCATCCTGCAACCTGATTTCCTGATCTTCTGATCGCCTAATAACTGTCCACTCCCTTACGGTCCCAGCTCCGTTTTAGGCAAGACCTGTCAGCGGCTATCTTTTTATCTGCACTGCGCCGGGCGCGGCGAGCGGGGCTTGGACTTTGCCGGTCTTGAGGTCGTATAAGATGCTCTGGACAAGAGCCCCATTGAAGTAGCAGGGAGAAGATTCGTCGCCCTGAACCAAAAGCTGCGATTTCTCGCGGTCATAAAATAGGCTACTTCCCGCGAATTGATTATCTTGGTCTTCGTAGGTGACCGCCCCCGAAGCAATAAGTGTTGAAAGCTCATTTCGACCGTCCGCACCTTCGACCAGATTGATTTCCACATGGCCTGCCGTAGCCACCGCCTGTTGACGGTACTGATCTTGGACTATAGGGAAGTAATCAATCTGCAGCGTTTCCTGCGGCTTTGCATCCGCGACAATTCGGTTCGCTTTCATATAATATTTCAACGTATCAAAATATCGCAAGAAGGCATAGCAGCGCCTACGTAAGCTAAATCCACCAGGTTTTGGGCTGGGCTCGGTAACTTTCGAATTATCCAGCATCAACATACCTGGACCCGTAGCTACAAATAACTGCTGGCCGGCATCGTAATCGATTCTATGGCATTGCAGATCAACGCCGCCGAGCAGCTCACTCCCGGCTGCTTTGAAACTCGTGAGCCTGACTATTCCGCCAGCGGCAGTTAGATACTTAATATCGCCGGCCTGCAACCGGGATTGATGACTTACATTCTCAAGCAAGTCTATGGCAAACGTTTCAGCCGACAGCGTATATTTCTGCTGGACGTTTGGGTCTTCCAGAAGCATTCTCGCCACACACTCGCCCTCTAAGACAACCCGCTCTGATGCTGCCACGAACCTGGCATATTTGTGCGCAGTTACCTTTACCGGCAGAATGTTTTTGCCGGCTTCGGCTCTAACAAGGTCGTTCATGTCGGCGAAAAAATTAAGCTCGACCGGGCCGCCCAGAACAGTGTCACCGGTAGAAACATCATAGTCAATCCTTTGAGCGATAGTAGTAGGCCTGTCTGTAGCATCACCAGACCGTAGGCTGGGAATTTCGATTTTCGATTTTCGATTTTCGATTTTTTCCTGTTCCGGTGGTCCCTCAGAGCTCATCGGCGTGATAATGACGCCGCCATCACAGGTAATCACGACCTCGCCGGATTCCGCGGTCGGCTTATTCGGCTCACTATCCCGGCGCGACGAAACAGCCCCGGTCACCGGCTTAACATCATTAGCATCGCCCGGCTGCACCTGGCTGGCCTTTCTGGTTGCCGCGGTGGACCAGAAGATATTTTTGATAGAGATATTTTCACCAGCAAAAATCAGATGTTCAGGACTATCAATTACCACATTCTCGCGGAACGTACATCTATAGTATTCGCCCTGCCGCTGACCTGCCTGTTCTGGAGTGTCGGTTTTAGTTGAACCGTTAGGGTCTGTGCTTTGCGGCAACGCAGATGCTTTGGTCGCGTCCGTACCGGCTGGCGGTTTCTGCGCAAATAGAGCCGTCGATGAACTTTTCAGATGAAAGCTGTCCAGATCAGCTATCCTGAAGAATTCAATACGTTTCATCGCCTCATCATAGATAAGCTCCAGTCCTCGGCCTTCCATCCGGCCATCTTCGGATACAAATCTAACGGGTCCATCCGTAGAAAACTGCGACTTCTTACTGTCAAAGGCAATATCGTCAAGATAAATGAAGCTTTCCTTGACGTCGCTGTCCGGCTCGGGCAGAATGTGCATTACCACGTTGCTGGTAAAGGTCGCATCTTTTATACTCAGCCCACCCGCAGCATCCTCAACCTGGACTCTGCCTTTATCGGCAGTGATGTCGCATTTAACGGGCAAAAAAATCTCCATATAGGGCTTGTCGGTCTCCCACTGGCCTTTCACTTGGTGCAGAAGCTGCCTGAACCCGAATTTTCTGTCCACCTCGCCATTGTTGTTACGGTGCAAGTATTCGAATTTCTTAACAGCACCAACCCCGACATCCCTAATCTTGCCCAGCTCACCGTCAAAGCCACCGGCATCATTCTGGTCGACGGACTCAGTCAACATGCCCGTTTTACTAATATCCATCTCTGGCGTCTGACTTATCCCGCTATAGAGCAGATATACGACCAGCAGAGCCCCCAGTGAAACAAGCCCTATAATAATTGTGCGCAGCTTAAGGTTCATAGCAATTGTATTTCTGTCACCGCGGCAGATACCTTTGCATGAGCTCTTGCCATCTGCCGGTATTTTTCAGGATGTACTCTATTACTTCTCTGACCGCACCGGCTCCACCGGGACGAGTCGTTACAAAGTCGGCATGCTGCTTTACTTCAGCGACGGCATTGGCAACAGCTACTCCAAACCCAACATGCCTCATTACCGGCAAGTCCGGCAAATCGTCTCCAACATAGGCCACCTTTTCGGGCGGAAGCCCGACCTTTGCGAGCAACTCCTTCAGGGCATCGAGTTTGTAGTGGCAATCCTGCAGCACATACTCGACCTGAAGCTGCTTGGCTCGGTGCACTGTCGCGGCTGATGCCCTGCCGCTAAGAACCGCCACTTTTAGACCTGCCCTTTGCCACAGCCGAATTCCATGTCCATCCAGAACGTTAAAGGCCTCGCTCTCACTGCCGTCGCCGTTAATTATCAACGTCCCATCGGTCAAAACGCCATCAACATCCAACACCAGCATTTCGATGTCTGCGAGATTTGGCATACCGCTTGCCGCTCCCTCACGGTCGCGGCTCTGATCTGAGATCGTAGCTCTGGTCTGAGCAACACGAAATTTCATCCGACAACCTTTATGGTTACAATATCCTGCACATCGATCAAGCCGACCGGCCTATTATCCGCATCCACGACCGGAAGCTCATCAATTCTATACTTATGGAAAATGCCGGTGGCCTCAGAGGCAAGAGCATCGGCTCTTATCTTCTTGCAGTCAGCCGTCATAACATCGCCGGCTTTCATTTCAAAGGCACGCCGTCCTTCCTTAGTCAGCAAACGCCGCAGGTCGCCATCAGTTATGATTCCGGCCAATCTGCCGGCCTTGTCAACCACCATTACCGCGCCGTGACGTTTTACGTCACTGGTCTTCCGGAGCAATTGCTTTATGGTATCGCTGACCTGAGCGATGGGCAATTTCTCGCCTGGCTTGAACATCATTGACTGTTCAACCGTCATTAACCTGGCGCCGAGCGAGCCTCCGGGATGAAATCTGACATAGTCCTCGACGCTGAAATTGCGGGCCTTCATTACCGTAAAAGCCAGAGCGTCACCGACTGCCAGCATACAAGCGGTAGAAACACTCGGAGCCACACCCAGCGGACAAGCCTCGGACATTTTGCCCATGCAAAGCACCACGTCAGCGTGTTTAGTTAGCGTGGAATCCTTTTCGCCGGTTATGGCGATCAGCTTAATCTCCAACTGCTTGACCAGATTTATCAGCCGAGTGACTTCGTCCGTCTCGCCGCCGTAGCTCAGCACAATCACTATATCGTTTTTGCGAAGTCTGCCGAGGTCGCCGTGAACAGCCTCAGCGGGGTGAAGAAAATGGCTCGGGGTACCGGTCGAAGCGAGGGTTGCGCTAATTTTTTGCCCAATTAACCCGGCCTTGCCGATGCCGCTTACTATGCAGGAGCCGGCGCAGTTATAGATCATCTCCGCCGCTTTGGCGAAAGACGCATCAACAATTGGCGTAATAGCAGCTATGGCATCGGCTTCCGCTTTGATTACGCTTCGAGCATAGTCAAGGTCAAATTCGGCCGATTTGCCAACGTCAATAACCGTATCCAGCTTCGGCTTGGTACGCGGGCTGGCGTCCTTGATATCGGCAATGAACTGTGCATGTGCTCTTTTAGACATAAACGATACTTTCTTGGGCCATCGCCGTACCGGCGACGGCTAAACATCAAGCAATCTACCCTTCGCCAATTCCCAGCAATGTGTGGTATGCCCGGCACATCACGCACATCTACAATTTTAGCACGCTTCCTCGCTCGTTATAACAGATTAGTTCATATTTTTCGCCGGTATATTCCGGAACCGAATGGATGATAATTCGTTTATCGTTAAGCTGCTCTACTTGTATGATCGCCGCTCTTTTCTCATTCTGCAGATAATCGGCAACTTCCAGCGAGACAGATAGCTCAATGCGCTTTATCTGTTTTTTCGCGGCTGAAAGATTCAGCACTCGAATAAGCTCGATAGCCAATGATTCGTGACTTTTGACAAAGCCGGTGCCTGCGCAATGCGGACATGCCAAATAGGTGCTGGATTGCAGCGAAGGGCGCATTCTCTGGCGTGTCATTTCCACCACGCCAAAGCTGCTTATCCTCAATATTCTGGTACGGGCGCGGTCGGGCTTGACGGCGTCGCGAAAAGTCTTTTCCACGTCTTTGCGGTGTTTCGGACTGCGCATGTCGATAAAATCACAGATAATCAATCCGCCCAGGTCTCGCAATCTAAGCTGTCGAGCGATTTCCGGCGCCGCCTCCATATTAGTCTCGTAAGCGGTCTGCTCAGCAGTTTTTTGCTTACGAAACCGTCCGCTATTTACGTCTATCGCGACCAACGCTTCGGTTTGCTCAATTACGATTGAGCCGCCGCCTTTAAGGGCAATGCTGCGCGACTGAATCTTGGTTATTTCGTCCTCAATCTGGTATTTGTGAAATAGCGGAACCTTGCTGTCGTAATATATTATCCTGCGCCTCACGCGCGGCGCAGCGATGGAAAGAAACTCCCGAATTTTGCGCACCACGTTTTCCGAATCGCATACGATGTTGGTTATCTTGCTGTTGAAAACGTCTCTCATCGCCCTGATGACCAGATCAGACTCCTGATACAGCTCACTGGGCACTTTGCTGTTTTCGATGCGATTTTCGATAGCTGTCCATAATCGTTCGAGGTATCTCAAATCATTTTGGATATCTTTCTTAGAGCATCCTTGTCCTGCGGTTCTGATAATAAAGCCTTGGTTCTTGGGCGGATTGCTCTGCTCAAGAAACTGCCTCAGTCTTTTGCGTTCCTCCTCGTCCTCGATCTTGTGTGAGACTCCCTGTCCGCGCATCCAGGGCATCATTACCAGGTACTTGCCGGGCAAAGCAAGATAAGTGCTCAAGGTTGGTCCTTTTGTCTTTACTCCTTCTTTTGTCACTTGAACGACAGTTTCCTGTCCTTTGCGCAGACAGTTCTGGATAGGCGGCCGTTCCTTTAACGATTTTCTTCGTCCGACGCTCTCAGCTATGCCGCCGCGAGTTCCGGGAAAGTAGCGGGGGTGTAAGTCGCTGATGTGCAGAAATCCGTTTCGGTCGGTGCCCAGATCTATAAACGCAGCCTGAATGCCGGATTCAACATTTACCACTCTGCCCTTGTAGACGTTGCCGACCCGGCTGGCCAGACTTGCCCTTTCCACATACAGCTCTTCGAGCGAACCATTTTCAACCACCGCTACCCGGCATTCCTCACTCTCAGCTACATTTATTAGCATTTCTCTTGCCATTTTTGTATCCCTGACCGGTAAAAATTCGAATATCGAATTTCGAAATCCGAAACAAATACAAATGACCAAAATCCAAAACTGACAGCACTGTTGTCATTCTGAGCGAAGCGAAGAATCTCCTCTTTGTTTTCCAGGTCCTTCGGCTTCGCCTCAGATCCTGCCCTGAGCTTGCTGAAGGGATGATACATAAGTGTCATTTTGAACATTTGAAGTTTGAATTTCAATATTGTTTAGAATCCATTCGACTTCGCTCAGGACAGGTTTAGGATTTAGTGCTTAGGATTTCAAGTTTGCTGTTTCAACTTCATATTATGCTTCCTGCCATTGCACGCTTGCGCGTTTGATAGGTGCCGCCAGCTTCTGGGCATCTAGTTCCAGCAGTTGTAAAATCTCTTCGATGCGTATCGAACCAGCAGGGCTGATTTTGGACCGGATGATTATGCAACTATCGTGCAACTCAATCGACTTCAAAAAGCCCCTTACATCCACGGTCTTAAATTTTGAATTTTCCGGACCCATTTTTCGCTCAAGGCGGAGACTCTCGCTGGCCAATATGCGCTTGATCCTGGCCTGCAAGCTGCCGGTCAGATATTCCTGGCGCACGGGCAATACGTACGTGGCTGAGCTTGGCAGAAACGATGTGCCGGCTTTCGCCACGCTTACCGAAAGCAATTCAAAACCTTCGGGCAGTTGCTTGGATAGCGAGGTCTTGATTTGCATTTGGTAATCCGCATCGCGTGGCTCATTCAGGGCATAAACTACCCGCATGCACAGCAATTCATCGTCTGACTCGACGCCCACAGGCCTGGGCAAAGGCAAACTTATTCGCGGATGAGGATTAAAACCCTGGGTATGCTGGATGGTTACCCCTGCCCGAGCGCAGGCTCGCTGAAAGACCCGCAGCGTTTCGGCATGCGAAAGGAACCTCAGCCTCCCTCCTATCTTGAATCTTACCAACAGCAAGATACTGCCATCCAAGCCTATTATGTACTCCTGAGCTTTCTTTTTTGCCACAGAGAGCACAGAGAACTCAGAGGATATATTTTAATTTGTTTCTCTGTGCAGCCCTGTGTCCTCTTTGGCTTATTAAATTTAATGGAAGGCAAAGGTCAGGATACAGGATTCTGCCTTCTGTCTTCTGCATTCTGTCTTCTGTATTCTCTAATAGGATTATGCCCATCTTTGCCTGAAAAACAAGCATTTTTTGCCAAATATGCAGATACCTGCACAGGAAATCCGAAAAATTGAAAATTTTTTTTATTTCTGTTGGCGTGACGGCTTAACTTGAACGCCGCCGAAGGCACTGACCCCCACCACAGAGCCTGCCCTGAGCATGTCGAAGGGGGTGGGGGCTAAGCTTGTGCACATGTGCAATTTTTCCTTACCTGTTGGGGACAATGCCGGCCATAATACCTTTGGTCCTTTTATGTTTAGCCGTTGCCGGAACGGCGACGGCCAGAATTTGTCGCGAAATCCAAACAAGAAACACAGAGGGTACAAAGAAGACAGAAAACAGGAGACAGAAAACTGTAAATAGTGGATAGTGAGTTGTGAATCGAGCCCAGAGCTACAAAGCACCAACCACAATCCACGAAATACTATATACGGAATACGAGATTATTATCCGAATTACCGGCTGCACTGTGATCCGGTTTTGGCGGACCGGTGAGTCACGCTATTTAGATGAAAATAAATAAAGATTTATGTGAAAATATGGTATAATTCGAACGATGGTATATGAGATAATAATCGAGTATGATACAGCAATCTTGCTGCCAGGAGATTAAACAATGACCAAGTTACTAGCTCAAGCCTTCGAGAAGGCGTCCCAACTGCCGGAGAATCTTCAGGACGAACTTGCCAGAGCGCTGCTTGACGAGCTGACTTGGGAGGCTCGCTGGGATCGGGCACTTGCCGAGTCTTCTGAGCAGCTCGACAGGATGGCTGAGAAGGCTCTGGAGGACTACCGAGCTGGTCGGACTAAGGAAATGGGATTTGACGAGCTTTGAAATCTCATCTTACAGCTAAATTCATAGATTGTTTTCAGCGGCTTCCCGATCACACAAAGCGAAATGCTCGCAGAAGCTATCAGCTCTGGCGAAAGAATCCAAGCCACCCAAGCCTCCAATTCAAAAGGGTTGGGAAGAAACACCAAGTGTATTCCGTCAGGGTCGGTATTGGTTGGCGAGCGCTGGGCGTGAAAACGCGGGACGTGATGGTCTGGTTTTGGATCGGTTCACATGCTGAGTATGAGCACTTTCTCAAACAATTGTGACTCTTTGTACACAACATGGTTTCGCTAGGCCTTTTGAATTTCAAGCAGAGGATACAAAGAATACAGCAAATAGGAAACAGGAGACAGAATCGCTAAACCCTATGCGCTGTACGCTATACCCTATACGTTTGACGCAATACGATATACGAATGACGCGCGACGGAAAGTTGAACCATCCTTGCTTCGCAGGAGTGCTTCGCAAAGGCGAGCGAGGCTACGCAGGATAAACCAGCTGCGCACGAACGCCTTATCCGTGACGCCGCCGAGCTTAACATTATGCGGAGGAATACAAAGAGAGGTTTGGCTAAGCAAATGAATACTACAGCCGCAAAGATAAGAAACACGCTTCATGAGATCACTGATCAACTAGCGGGGTTGATGAAAGCTATCCCGATAAACCATCTCAACAGGTTCCATAGCGGACTTGTGATAATTGCTCCTGAATATTATTGGGGAGAAAGAACGCCAGAGCATGTAAATGCGCAAATCGAGCTCAAAAAGAAATATGACACAGCATTGGAAATATTAAAGGTAATCTTTGGTAAAGCTCCCAAAGATGTCTCAAGAAGATTAGAAGAGGCTGATAAGCGTTTTCGAAGATGGCTAGAATTGAAACCTAATTGGTCTCTTTCAGGTAATCGAGCTCAAAATGAAACGAAATTAAGAGAAGATATTAATGACCTCCTACAGTTGCTTGATATACTCGAAGCTCGTACGGCTGAAGATTTAATACTTATTCCAGACACTAACTCGCTTTTGGTTTCAGTAGATCCCGTAAAGTATAAGTGTATCGCTGGCGAAAAGAGGTTTGTATTTTTGCTACTTCCGACAGTATTAAGTGAGTTGGACGAGTTAAAGATTCACCACAGAAATCAAGATGTTCGTGAAAAATCGCAAAAAATAATCAAAAGAATTAAGGGCTGGAGAATTCAAGGCCCCCTTTTGCGTGGGGTAACTGTAGATAAGACTATTATTGTTCAAACCGTCTCAGATGAACCAAACATGGAATCAACGCTTTCATGGCTCGATAAAGATAATCGGGATGATAGAATTGTTGCTTCTGTTATCCAGATACAGGCAAGTTACCCAGCATCCAGGGTGATCCTGGTCACTGGTGACATTAATCTGCAAAATAAAGCAGAAGCGGCTATGATCGAATTTAGCGAAATTGGAGAAGGCCAAAAAAACATCAGACTTTAAATAGCAGGGCCAGCAATTAATAGCTGAGAACAGTCCACAAAAAGCGGTGACTCTGCCTGACACCAATAGTGAATAGACAAGCAACATGGTGCACAAGAACAAGATATATATAGACGAGGATGGAGTAAATCGCGGTTACTACGTTTACCTACACAAGGACCATGCTACGGGTGAGGTCTTTTATGTAGGGAAGGGCTATGGAAATCGTGCCTGGGATACCAGTTCGCGGAATGAAAAATGGCTGGAGAAAGTAGGCTTACTTGGCAATGCATGGGATGTTGAGATTGTTAAGCAAGATTTAAGTGAGATCGAAGCATTCGAGTTGGAGGCGGAACTCGTCGAGAAGTACGGCGGACCCCAGACGATGGGTGGTAAGCTCACCAATCTTGCACCAGGAGGAGAAAACAACCTATCTTTTCGAATCGAAGTTCCATTTGACGATGGTGGATGGTCAGGAGCCTATTACGATGCCCGAAAGTTCAAGCAATTCTCACGAAAGAAGGAGGAGACATTTGTCCGAGATATCGACAAGAACCTCGATGCCATTGATCCCGAGATTGAATGTCTCCAAGAGGAAGCCGAAGTAAAAAACAACAAGAAGCTCTCAGATAACCTAGTTGAGCTTGACTGCTTCGTTGGGAGCATTCGTGACGTTATCTCGGACTTTTTGCGTCATCGCGTGTCCTGGAAAGATTTGGCAATTGCAATTGAAGAGATTGTTGATGATATCGAATATGACCTAAAGGATGAACACAAGCATTGTAAAACAGCAAGAAGTCTACTCGAACGCGTATTCAGAATTGCTTCATCCTTCCTGAGTGCCATTGACTCAGGCAATAGGGAAGAAGCAGAAGACACTGCTAGCCGAATAACCGGAAGGAAATAGATTGGGGGGAGCAATGGGAACAATAGGAATAATAGGCACAGATACCTCTTCATGGCTGGGGACGGTGCACAGAAAACGGTGACTGCCGTTAATATCAGAGAATGTGAATATGCTAAAACTTGTACACGGCGTTAATCATTAAGGAAAGGGTAAACAATGGAACCTAAAAGAAAAGAGACAGAATACTATGGCTTGCGGTTAATTTGTGTGTTTGTGCTGGCAAGCTCCTGGGCCGTCAGCGCTTATAGTCAAGAATCGGACTTCGACGGCTTGGGCCTGACGCTGGGCAATCTGCCGCGACTTTCGCACGCCAAGACCCGCTCAATCAGCCCGGAGAACTTCACCGGCGAAAAAGGCAAAGGCGGCATGGCAACCGAGGGAACAGGCAAGAACGCGGCCCGCGAACTTGGTCAAGGCTGGAAAATATCCCCATCCGTCAGGATTGAGCCTGGCCAGACCTTCGTGCTGGCTGACATCCAAGGCTCCGGGGCCATTCAGCATATCTGGATGACGCCTACCGGAAATAACCGCTTTAACATTCTGCGGATTTACTGGGACGGCGAAAAACAGCCATCTGTGGAATGCCCGGCCGGTGACTTTTTCGCCTGCGCGCTGGGATACGCCAAAGTCACATCTATGGCGGTCTGCGTCAATCCGGGAAGCGGACTCAACTGTTACTGGCTGATGCCTTTTCGCAAAGGCTGCAAAATTACCATGACCAATATCGATGAAAAGCCGATGGTACTATACTACCAGATTGACTACACACTAACTCATATCCCGGACGATATGGCCTATTTCCACGCCCAGTTTCGTCGGGTCAATCCGCTGCCCTACAAGGATGTGTACACGATCCTTGATGGCGTGCAGGGACAGGGTCACTACGTTGGAACGTATATGACCTGGGGCTCAAATAGTCCCGGCTGGTGGGGCGAAGGCGAAATAAAGTTCTACATGGACGGCGACAAAGAATTCCCCACCATCTGCGGCACGGGAACTGAGGATTACTTCTGCGGCTCTTACTGCTTTCACAAGCCAGGAACGCAAGAGTATCAAGAATTTAACACGCCTTACGCCGGTTTGCCGCAGGTTGTTCCGGACAAAAAGCAGCCGAAATTCAGCCTGTACCGCTGGCACATTATGGACCCGATCAGGTTTGAAAAAGATTTAAGAGTGACCATACAGGCGCTGGGCTGGCAGAGCGAGGGAAGGTATCTGCCACTGCAGGATGACCTCTCCTCGGTTGCGTTCTGGTATCAGACCGAACCGCACGCAGCTTTTCCGAAATTACCGGATAAAAACTCCCTGAAAAATTAGGTAGGGTGGGCTACGCCCACCGACACATAGCTGGAGCAAATGAGCAACGTGAACACGATCGAAAAAACATACCAAGCCGCTCGTCAGCGTTATGCTGAGCTGGGCGTAGACACCGAAAAGGCGATAAAACGCCTCAGTAAAATTCCAATATCGCTGCACTGCTGGCAAGGCGATGATGTGGGCGGATTTGAAAGCGGCGAAGGTCTAAGCGGCGGCGGAATAATGGCTACAGGTGCCTATCCAGGCAAGGCACGGACGGCGGATGAGCTGCGGGCAGACCTGAAAAAGGCGCTTAGTTTGATACCGGGTAGACACCGCGTGAACCTTCACGCCATGTATGCAGAGACCAGCGGAAAGAAAATAGAGCGCAACGAACTACGACCAGAACATTTTTCAGCCTGGATTGACTGGGCAAAAGCCAACAGTCTTGGGATGGATTTTAATGGGACATTTTTCTCGCATCCAAAAGCTGAAAGCGGCTTTACTCTTTCCAGCGCAGATGAAGGAATCCGTAAGTTCTGGGTCGAGCACGGAATTGCCTGTCGCAAGATCGGTGCAGCGATGGGAAAAAAGCTGGGTACGCCCTGTGTGACAAACCTGTGGATACCGGACGGATACAAGGATATTCCCGTAGATCGCAAGAGTCCCCGTGAGCGGCTGAAAAAGTCGCTCGATGAAATATTCGCCCAAAAGATGAACCCAAAGTGGCTTTTAGACTCGGTCGAGGGCAAGCTCTTCGGCATCGGTTCAGAAAGCTATGTGGTCGGCTCACACGAATTCTATCTGGGCTACGCGATAGAGAACAACATTTTGCTTTGCCTGGACACCGGCCACTATCACCCAACGGAGGCTGTTTCTGATAAAATATCGTCGGTGCTGACATATCTGGACCAGATACTGCTTCACGTAAGCAGGGGCGTCCGATGGGACAGCGACCACGTGGTTATTCTATCGGATGAGCTGCGGGCGATAGCAGAAGAGATAGTCCGGGGCGATTACCTGGAAAGGGTACACATCGGGCTTGACTTCTTCGATGCCAGCATCAATCGTGTTGCAGCCTGGGTCATCGGGACTCGTTGTATGATAAAAGCTCTACTTACCGCGCTATTGGAACCAACGGAAAAACTGCGGCAGATGGAGCTAAGCGGCGATTATACATCGCGCCTGGCAATGCTCGAAGAGCTAAAAACTATGCCCTTCGGCGCGGTTTGGGACTATTACTGTCTGAAATCTGATGTTCCGGCAGGGCATGCCTGGCTTAAAGAAGTAAAAGACTACCAAGCCAAGGTGACAAGTAAACGAGTTTGAAAGGAAGGACAAATGGCAGAATTAAAGCCTTCTGGCATTATCAAGCGTCTGGATAAGCTCAACGAATTCGAGCGGCAGCCGGTTACGGAGGACAGGCTGCAGAGCGGTCGCCATTTCGCAGGGGTCTTTGCCGGCGAGCACGTAGCGGCCACCGAATTTGTAATCGGCGCGTTATTTGTCAGCAAAGGGGCACACACCTGTGACGTTATTGTCGGACTCGTATTTGGCAATCTGCTTGCGGTTCTATCCTGGGCGCTGGTTTGTGCTCCCATCGCCGTCAGGACTCGGTTAACGCTCTACTGGTATCTTCGCAAGATAGGCGGACCTACGCTGATGGTGATATATAACATCCTCAATGCAATTATGTATTGCATTCTGGCTGGGGCAATGATAACCGTCTCGGCAGCGGCACTGCGGATTCCATTTGGCATACCCGATCAAATAGGCTGGTTCCCAACGGATATACGTTTTGTTTTTATCGTCCTAATTGTCGGTGCTGTAGTGGTGACATTAGCTATTTGGGGCTTCAGAAAGCTGGCGCAGTTCTCTTTAGTTTGCTCGCCGTGGATGTTCCTTATGTTTATCGCAGGTGCTCTGGCGATGCTACCTACCATAGTAGCCGACATGCCTGAACTTGGGGGACTTCACAGCTTCTACGATTTCTGGCGATTGGCTGATGCCAAAATCTGGCCCGGACCACAGCCTGGCCAAACGGGCTCCTTAGGCTTCCTGCACATAGTATCTTTTGCGTGGCTCTGCAATCTCGCTATGCATGTAGGATTGTCAGATATGGCACTTTTTAGATATGCCCCAAGGGCTTCCTACGGGTTCTATTCTGCTTTTGGGATGTACCTGGGACACTACTTAGCCTGGATTTGCGCCGGCATCATGGGTGCGGCTACAGCGATAATCATCGGCAAACCTCTTACTGAGCTGGATTCCGGCTCAGTAGCGACCACGGCTCTGGGTGCTATCGGTGCTGTTGCGGTGGTGATCGCCGGCTGGACGACAGCTAATCCTACAATTTATCGCTCAGGCTTAGCCTTGCAGATTGCCACGCCGAACTGGCCCCGCTGGCTGGTGACACTTCTTGCCGGTGCCGTCACCACAATCGTTGCCTGCTCACCATTTGTTTTCACTAAACTGCTGGGGTTTGTGGCCATGTATGGCCTACTGCTTATGCCGGTGGGGGCAATTGTTTTTGTTGAACACTGGGTCTTCCCCAAAATTGGCCTTACTCAATATTGGGTCTGGCGCAAAGGTTTGCTGCTTAACTGGCCAGCGCTACTTAGCTGGAGTATTACTTTAGCAGGCGCCGTTATTATGTGGCTGTTAGGATTCATACACGAATTCTTCTTGATTATTCCGGTGTGGCTTAGCACCGCTATTCTTTATATTATACTTTCACCTTTCTTCGGTGCTGCCCAGAAGCTGCCCGAGTTAGCCCAAGAGCAGACTGTGGCACCCGAAAGCAATGCAGCAGATGTAAAAAAAGGTGCGTCATCCAAGAAATCAATAATATATTATATTGTTGGTGCCGTTGCCGTGGTTTCGCTTATAGCTTGTCTGGGCATGGCTATCTGGGTGGCGGCAGCGAAAACGCAGGTCTATAACTACCGGCTTGAGTATTTCAAGAATGCACTTAAGTACATAACGCTGGTATACTTCATATTTGGCACGATCTGGATTTTTCTGAAAGAGAAAGGAAGCAATTATGCCTGACCCTGAAACAGTGAAAGAAGCAAAAAAGTTTTATGAAGATATTCCCATGAAGGCTGAGGGTTTTTTTCTCAAAGGAGCAAACGCCCTTGACTGGGGCATGAAAAATCGCCTGGCAAGGATATTCAATCCCAAAACCGGCCGAACCGTAATGCTGGCCATTGACCACGGCTACTTTCAAGGCCCCACCACAGGGCTGGAGCGAATTGATCTGACGGTTGTGCCGCTGATGGAGTATGCCGATGCCGTAATGCTGACACGGGGCATTCTGCGAACTACTGTGCCGCCGACTCTAAATAAAGCTATCGTGATGCGGTGCAGCGGCGGCCCCAGCGTCCTGAAAGAACTGTCGGATGAAGAATTAGCCGTTGACATTGAGGACGCTATTCGTATGAACGTGGCAGCTATTACCCTGCAGGTATTTATCGGCGGCCAATTCGAGACCCGGTCCGTCCATAACATGACCCGCCTGGTAGACATGGGACTGCGTTATGGCATTCCCACGATGGCGGTAACCGCGGTTGGCAAAGATATGGTTCGGGATGCCAGATATTTCCGCCTGGCTTGCCGGATTTGCGCTGAACTTGGTGCACAATTCATCAAAACGTATTATGTTCCGGAAGGGTTCGGCACCGTGACAGCTTGCTGCCCGGTCCCGATCGTGATGGCTGGCGGCAAAAAAATCCCTGAACTTGACGCATTGACTATGGCATATAATGCCATCCAGGAGGGCGCATCTGGCGTAGATATGGGACGTAACATCTTTCAGAGCGATGCCCCTAAAGCTATGATGCAGGCGGTCCGCAAGGTTGTTCATGAAGATGCCAAGCCCACGGAGGCTTACGAGTTTTACGAGACCCTCAAAAATGAAAAAAATAATTAACCACAGATTTCGCGGATTAACACGGATTAAATATAAATAAGAGATCAGTAAAATCTGTGTAATCCGTGGTTAAAAACTTGACAAAACGATAAGATTATAGTTAGAATTCTGAAAGTTATGATAAGTTTCAATGAAATTGAAAATGTTGCCAGAAAAATTGGAAAGCAAATCAATGCCAAGGCAGTGATTCTTTTCGGCTCATACGCCCGAAACCAACCCGGAAAACATAGCGATGTTGACCTGCTGGTGATTGCTGAAAGTAATTTGCCAAGACACAAAAGAAGCCGACAACTGCACCTTATGTTCAAGCCGTATCCTTTTCCGATGGATATTGTGGTTTATACTCCCAAGGAAGTAGAAAAGGAAAGCGAGTTCGAGCTTTCATTCATCTCCACCGTGCTGCGGGAGGGGAAAAAACTGTATGGATAAAAGGCTTGAGTATGCTAAGCGATGGTTTGATAAGGCAAAAAGTGATCTCTTAGATGTCGACAATAATCTTGCCGCTGATAAAGTGCCTTATGATACGGTCTGCTTTCACTGCCAGCAGGCTGCCGAAAAACTGCTCAAGGGTTTCATTGTTGCGCACGGCTGCGAATATCCGATAACGCATAACCTGTTTGTTATCTTGGACAAAGTGATTGAATATGATGGCCTTGCCGAATCATTGCGAGAGACGCTTGCTTTGCTGAATCCTTACGCTGTAGAAGTTCGCTATCCTGGAGATGAATTGACGTTGACGATTGACAATGCTACCGAGGCAAGACAAGCGGCACAGCAGGTCCTTGATTGGATAAAATCAAGATTTGGTCAGCTTTTTGAATGAAGAAAATACAGTTGAACAGAAGGCTCATAGACTTACCTTGAGCGTATAATCTACAACCTTATATTTTTGAATTGATCTAACGGTGAACTCTGAAACGCTGGATTCGTGGTGCCGCGGACCTTGGCCTTATGCGGAAACCAAATAAACATAGTTAGGCAAAGATTGGGGTACTTTACAGTGCTCGCGTGGCTTCGACGAATTTTTTCACGAATAAAAGGTATCGAGACCCCGTTCGGCGGAGTTTCGTTTTACGATAAAGATGCCCGAATAATCCGAACTTCGGAACTGAAGACATTCCAAGAACGGTTCCAACAGGCTAATCTCGAAGATTTCTGGGATATGTTATTGGAAGCGGAGGACCTACTGGAATCTATTGTCGGCACAGCGCGCTTCGAGTCGTACGCAGTCCAGTCCTCCCAGATCATACTAGCTCGCTGTCAAGCCCAAAAATCCAGAGAAAATGGGAACGAGGCGGAGGCAGCGTCCCATGAGTCACTAGGACTTGCTTTGTTGGACGCTCTTAAAGCTAGAATTGGCGGGATTCACTGATAGTTATATTGTTTAACAGGCTGCTTAACTCGGCCGTGTAAAACGTGGGCAGCGATTTCTATTATCAGATGAGATTTTGTATTTTAGTTGGCTAATATGAAGAATCACACATCAGAACAACATTCTTTGGGCCGATTAACAAAGATAACGCCTATTATTCGGGGTCTTCTGGCCGAAGCAACAGGTGACGAGGATAAACCGTATAGACCTGTGATTTTGAAATCGCTGACCAATAAAGAAGCTGTTGATGGATTCGACAAGCTCACCACAGGTTTTGCGGGCTCTGCGGAAAATGCCAAGGCGAAGCGGTATCTGGCGCCTTTGACCAAAAGCCAAAGACCGCCACTGTTTTTGAATCCCGCTGATTTTAACGCCGAACCGGAGAATCTCCGTAAACAGTTAAATGACGTCATTTCGGATTATTCGGCACAGCACAGCTCAAAACCCGAAATTATATGTCTCCGTGGTCTGGGGATACTGTACATCGATCCTGGATACTCGGTACTGGATACGCGTAAAGAAGAAAAATCGAGAATCGAGGATCGGGAATCAAACATCGGACCCGATTTGCCTCTTCACAATAAAGTTGCGCTGGTAACCGGCGCAGCCGGGGCCATCGGCTATGGAATTTGCCGAGGGCTGCTGGAGGCAGGCTGCTATCTCGCAGCTACTGACCTGCCGGGCAAAAAACTGGATGATTTTGTAGCGGATTTGAAACGGATAGGCGACCGCGTGATTGGCATCCCAATCGATGTCACTGATAAAGAATCTGTCAACCGTGGTTTCGAGGGTGTCATTCAAACCTGGGGCGGAGTCGATATTGTGGTGGTTAATGCCGGTATCCCGCTGGTTGCGAATCTGAAAGATATAGACCTCGATGCCTTTCGCAAGCTGGAAAAGGTGAATGTTGAAGGAGCACTTTTGACGCTGGCGGAAGCTGCGCGGATTTTTATTGCGCAGGGCATCGGCGGCGACATCATTGTTGTCTCCACTAAGAATGTCCCCTCACCCGGTGCCGGCTTCGGAGCTTACAGCGCTACCAAAGCCGCCTGTCACCAATTGGGACGGATCGCCAGTATCGAGTTGGCGCAATATGGAGTTCGGGTAAACATGGTAGCGCCGGATGGAGTGTTCTCTGAGGGCAAATATAAATCCGGGTTGTGGGAACAGATTGGTCCGGACCGAATGCGTGCCCGAGGACTCGATGAAAAAGGATTGCAGGAGTATTACCGCAACAGAAACCTGTTGAAAGTTAGAGTTACGGGCCGGCACGTTGCTAACGCAGTACTATTTTTTGCCACTCGTCAAACGCCGACCACCGGTGCGACAATCCCCGTAGATGGAGGCTTACCAGATGCAACGCCACGTTAAAACGATGGACGAAAGATCCCCGCTTTCGCGGGGACAAGCTCGCCCCCGCGCAGGCGGGGGGATGAGGGACGAATTATGGATAAGGCCTTATTAGAACTTATTAGAATATCACATGCTGTCGGCAGGGATAGCTCACTTGTTCAGGGTGGAGGCGGCAACACCTCGGTAAAGACCGCAGACGGCAAATATATGTATATCAAAGCAAGTGGTACGCCTCTGAAAGATATGAACGAGCGACAAGGCTGGCGCCGGATGCGGCTCGATGCAGTTCTTTCTATTATCGAAGATAAGGCGATAGCACGTCTTGACGTGCAGAGCCGGGAAACCGAGGTGGTCAATCGCCTGCTCCTTGCGTGCGATGATAGAGAAAGCGGTGACGCCCGACCATCGGTAGAGGCACATCTGCACAGCTTTTTGGGTAAGTGCGTTATTCATCTGCACCCCAGCACTGTTGGGGCTTTTGTTAACGCCAAAAATGGGAAAATAGAGCTGGAAAAGTTCTTCAAGAATTTAGAATTTCGAATTTCGAATTTAGAAATTTTTTTGCCTCCTCTCTGGGTTCCTTACACCGACCCAGGCTTTACGCTGGCAAAAAAGATAGCCCGGCTGGTTGATGATTATCAAAGACAATTCGGCAAGAAGCCGGCGATCCTTTTCTTAGAAAAGCATGGGCTTCTAATCTCGGCGGATAGCGCCGAAACGGCCTTACGGCTTGTCCATGAGGTCATAAATCGCTGCAGCAGCAAATTACGACAACCCAAAGCTGGCAAGATCAAATCTGTAAATCAGGAAGAAATTAACAACCTGAAGCTTTGCATTCGCAAAGCATTTTTTGACGCGACTGGTGAGCGTGCGACGATAAGCTATTTTTGTGACCACGAGATCGTAGCCTTTTTAGCCCAACCAGACGCTGAAAAAATGCTGTCGGCGGGCGTTTTGACGCCGGATGAATTGGTATACGCCAACGGCCCCGCGATGTGGGTGCACCCAAGGCAGAGGACAGAGGACAGAGAGCAGAGAGCAGAGAGCAGAAGACAGAGAAATCTGACCTCTGATTTCCGTCTTCTGACTTCTGATGTTGCCAGCAGATTAACTTCACAGATCAAGAAAAACGAGAAACCCTCTGTGGCGTTTCTGGTTAAGGGCGTCGGGCTATTTGTAGCAGGCAAAAAGAAAGTCGCTCAGACCACGCGGGATATTGTGGCATACTCGGCTTTTATTCGCTGCAACGCCAAACGGATGGGAGGCATCACCAGCTTGAATAAAAGACAGCGCGATTTCATTAACCGCTGGGAATCGGAAGCCTTCCGCAAAAAGCTGATAACCGGCGAAAGCCAAGGCGAGCTGAAAGACCGGATCGCGGTTGTTACAGGCGCCGGCAGCGGCCTGGGAAGAAGCATCGCTATCGGCTTGGCAAAAGCCGGCGCAACGGTAGCCCTCCTGGATATCGACCAAACAGCACTTAAAGAAACGCGCGAGCTTATTCTTAATTCTAAATTCTCAATTCTCAATTCTGATGTAATGGTCCTTCCTGGCGATGTGACGAACGAAGCCAACGTGAAAAGAGCATTCGAACGTATACTTGAAAATTGGGGCGGCCTTGACATTCTGGTCAACGCCGCGGGAGTAGCTCCAGCATATGAACTTGTGGATATGCCCGTAGAGAAATGGCGGGTAGCTCTGGAAGTGAATCTTACTGGCTATTTTCTATGCGCAAGGGAAGCCGCAACAATCATGGTCAGGCAGGCAATGGGCGGAAGCATAATAAATCTCAGCTCCAAATCGGGCCTGGAGGCCAGCAGGAGCAATACCGCTTACAATGCGACAAAAGCCGGTGAAATTCACATGGCTCGTGGCTGGGCACTGGAGCTGGGCGAATATGGCATACGGGTCAACTCTATTGCTCCCGGCAACGTCTTTGAAGGCTCGAAAATCTGGAATCCGCAGTACATAAAGGTCTGCGCGAAAAAGTATGGCATAAAACCCGAAGAAGTTATCCCGTTTTATGTGAGTAAGACCGCGCTTAAGCGCGAGATTAAAGGCCAGGATGTCGCCGATGCGGTGGTCTTTTTATGCTCCGATAGGGCTCGGACAGTTACCGGCCAGGTACTTGTCCCCGACTCCGGCCAGGTAATGGTCCGCTAACTCGATTCTTGATACTCATATCGTAAGGGTTGATTTTCCTTGTTTTTGCCTCGCCAGAGTTATAAGACAGGCCAGCCAAAACTGGCTGGCCTGTATAACTCTCCGCCGTTACCCTGACTGCTAACCGAGAACGCCGCAATTGGTAGAGCAGAAAGCGGAAACGTTAAAGACTTCGTTTTCAGTCCAAAAACACAGACAAAACGCCCGTTTGGCCTGACATCTCCGGCAGTTCAGTCTGCAGCATTCGATCAATCCTTGACTTGCAAGTTTTAAGGTGCGCTTTCGAGGTAAAGTCCAGGTTCGCCGCCTTTGACGCCTCATCGATGGATTTGCCAAGCTCTTCCAGACTGTGCCAGACCATCGCATGTAAGTCAGGCGGCAGAGTAGTGCCGGGTTTGGTCCGAACCAGAGGTTCGATAACGCCCAAGTATTCTCGTTGCAGCGACCGCCGCACATCAGAGGTAAGAGGATTGGTAGCTGCCTGGGTCCTATCCTTAGCGGCATCAAAAGTCTGTTTCCAGCAGGCATCTTGAATCCTCTGCAGGTACTCTGCGGCGGTGAGCTTTTCGGGATCGGAAGTCTTCATCTCCGCATCGTGTATCCTTCGCAGCGTGTAGGGGAAAAGCCGGTCAAAGAGTTGCCACCACTGCAATGCCCCAATGTACTCATGGATGGGAAAGTCCATGGTAATGAAGGTCATGTCCAGAGACACTCCTTCATGCCACCATCGTGATGGAGCAAGGTGATTGAGCACCTCCGGCGGGAAAGTGAAGAATTCATCTTTGAAAAGACTGTCTGCCACAAAGGCCAAGGCTTTTCGCTGCAATTTGGCGTCTACTACTTGAAACGGCACAATCGCATTGGGGTCGTTGCGGTGACTTCTATGGAAGTACTGGCCGCCGGCATATCGCCCGACGTAATCCAGAACAAATGTCTTTTCATAAAGAAGCCGCACGAACGAGTTACGCGCATGGTACCAGCTCTCGCCGTTTTTAGAACCCCACTGAAGAATTTTGCCCATGCGCTCGTCAACCAAGTCGATCCGGCTCTGGGCCCACTCGAATGGGTCAGACCCCATATCAAAACGGTTACTTCGCGGATCGGGCGAGAAAAGCCCCAGAGTATCTTCATCTGTGGCGTAAAGAAGCTCCGGCTCCGCAGCCCGGCTGGCAATAAGGTGTAGCATCTTTTCTTCACCGCTCAGTGAGGCAAGATATACATCATTTGCATCCTTTGCATCTTTGGCTTCTGATTTACTTTCCTTCTGCAGCTTTTCCAGGTACTTTTGGTCAAATGGACGATAGCCGTACTCGATAGCCCAATAGTCATACGGGCCGATAGTCGGCGTAATGAAATGGCCTTCGACGGGTTTGTCTTTGAAAAAGAGCACCGGGTTATAATCCATTATAGACCCTACTGTAGGCTGATCCGTCTGGCGGCGTTTTTTAATCTCGTCCAAGGAATAAATATAGCTGGCCGCAAAGTTGTGCCGCAAACCCAAGGTGTGGCCAACCTCGTGGCACGCGACTTCTTTGATGACATCATATAGGAATTTTTCAACCACTTCCTTGGGCTGTCCTGCCAGCAGAGCACCTGCGACGGCCATCTGATGCTTCATTCCCTCAATGTAATCGCAGCAGTGATAACGACTGTTCCATACACGCTGCTGCATGGCTTGCCGGAACCTCGCTTTAGCAGGGTCACCGAAGCTCCCCCACTCCTGGCACGGCCGTTTCCACTGTGGAAATTCCTCCAGGAATTCCCGCAGAACCGGATTGTCGGTTTTCATTGCCATCGCGGTAGAGGGGAGCATCTCCTCAGCTTCCTGCTCGAAGTATCTGACCATCGAGTCATCGAAGATTATATCCGCATCGTAGATTTCGCCGGTAAATGGGTTCGCCCGGTGTGGGCCCATAGCAAAGCCATATCCGGTAACTATCCAGCGGAAGAAGCTATATCGCATATCCTCGGGGTCGAGGTCTTTCCACTCATTGTCTTCGGTTTGCTGGCGAACCTGAATAGCGTTGTGAAAGCCCACTTTCTCAAAGGCTTTAGCCCACTCCAGGATGCCGTCACGTATCGCCCGACGAAAACGCACCGGCACAGTCTTCTCGATGTAAAAGACGATTGGCTTTACAGGCTCGCAAAGCTCCAGTGAAGGATCCCGCTTTTCCAGGTGCCAGCGATCGATATACCGATTAAATATGTCTCTTCGGTCGATGGGCTTAGACCAGTCTCTGTTGGTAGTTAGAAAATAGCCGACGCGGTCGTCAGCAATTCTCGGCTTGTAATCGGTCCTTTTCAGTTCCCAGAAGCTGTAGTGGACCAATTTCTTCTCGTGAGAACCGGGCGGGCTGGGCCTGCTAACGGCCAGTTCCACACATATCTCCACATTGCTGGGAAAAACCTTTTTCTTTGCCCATCTACTCAATGCTGAATTGATAGCTCCGCCTGCCCGCTGTCCTGTACCGATGAAATCGGACATGCCGGCAATATCAGCAAAGTTGCTTTTCAATAGTGGTCCCAGCTCGATTACCGGATCGCCGCCAGGAGATTTGGTGACAATGGGTGCTGCTGCCCGAATTCTGTCGGGATGCGTGCGTCGCACTACGTCACTTACGGTGCTTCTGTCGTCCACGACAAACCTTGTTTCAGGCTCGATGAGCAACAGTGTCTTGCCGAACTCTTCCCACTTGACCGCCCTTTCATCCAGAGGAAATCCAGTGTAGTAACCCCCGCCAGAAAAACTGGTGGAAAGCATAAACATCTGACCCAAAAATCTGGCTGGAATCTGGCAAAGTAACTTCTCTTTGTCTTTGCCTCTGGCATCATCGGGATAGTACCACAGTGTAAACAGCCCTTTGTGCTCCTCCATGTCTTTGGTGACTTCTTTGAATTCCGGATACTCCTGCTCAGCCTTTCCGGGCGCAGGTGCCTGGTCGGTCTTGGCAGCGGCTTGCGGCTGGGGACCCTGACCAGCCTCTTGTCCCTGTAACCTAACGCAGCCAAATAAAAGCACCACCAAAATTAACCAATTCTTATGTGACATAATTTACCTCCTTTCTCGATATGAAAATACTTTAACAAATAGCACTCATTATTCACGCTCACTGGAAAGTTTTGCGCAAAACAACGCCACATTATAACTGTCTGATAGGGAATAAAAAGACCAAACAGCAATTTTTTGCTCTTAATTATCTATAGGACCCCGGCCGCCGGGGCTGGCTCCGCGCCAAAACAAACACCAGCACGAGCGGCATTGTTAATCGTCCCATAATCATCGAGGGCTTCGTACCGATCCGCGATTGACAAGTGGCAATTGAAAATTGACAATCTGCCCGCCAACCTTATTTTGGTTTCCAGACTGCGCGGCTGCCATCAATAGCGCAATGGTATCGCAGCACTTCTACCACGTGGGGGTTCGAGCCGTCCGCTGCCATCACATATACCGGTCGCAGGTCAGCCCTTTTTTCCTCGTATGCCTTTTTAAGTGTCACGGGATCCCGCCAGAAAGCCGTATCGCAGACGCGGAAAGATATCCACTTCATATCTGGCGACCACGCCGCAGGAGTGCTTATCTTGCTGAGAGAGGTCAATTGCCTGACATTCGAGCCGTCCGCGTCACAGACGAAAATCTCCAGCGAGTTTCCAACCTGGTCGCTGTAAACGATTTTGGTGCTATCGGGCGACCAGTTAGGAAACACCGCGCCCATTACATTTACGTGTGTGGTGATTTGGCGAACATTTTTGCCGTCCAAGTCCATAGCAAAAACACAGAAGCCATTGCCGACCTGGGCCGTAAAAGCGATGGTCTTTCCGTCCGGCGAAAAACAAGGGTCGTGGCCTGGCCCGACAATCTTGAAATTGGAGCCATCCGGGGCGATGGTACAGATCAACGCTTTTGCTCCGTGCCAGCCAAAAGTGATGCGTCTTCCGTCGCCAGACCAGCTCGGCATATAACAGACGGTAGGCGACTTTTCATGCGTGAGCTGACGAACGTTTGAGCCGTCGGCGTCCATCACATAAAGGTTGTACGTGCCGTCGCGGTTCGAGGTAAAGGCAATCTGCGAACCATCGGGCGACCAGCAGGGATACCGCTCCTCAGATTTTGGGCTGCGCGTCAGGTTCTTCGCATCGCCCAGGCAAGGGTCGACCAGAAATATCTCCGTGTCACCGGTGCGAATGCTGGTGACCAAAAACTTGTAGCCAGCAAGTTCGCCGCCGGCTCTGCCGATCGAACCGCAAGTCAGGCATACCACGCTCAATAACAAGCAGGCCCTTACGCCGGGCACATTATACCCGATAGTCTGTCTTTTCCGCAGCGATAAATGGCTTAGCCATAAATTTGTTCTTCTAATTGCTATCCCCTTCCATGTTTTTACCGCAGAGTCCGCAGAGGCCGCGGAGATTTTCAATTTCGATTTCTCCTCTGTGTTCTCAGCGTTCTCTGTGGTAAGTTCTGCTCCCGCCCCGGTCGCGATCCATGTTTACCCCGGCGGGGTTTACCGAGCGCGCGGGGGCGGAAAATTCTTGGATGCGTCATCAAGCACAAGTACCCAGTCGTTGCCTTTGCCGGGAATGGGCGGCTTGAATTCGCGGCTGTCCTTTTTGTCAAAGACGCCGATTTCTTCCGCTGTGCCGTGGCGTGGGTCGTACCACCAGGCCTTAACCTTTTCGCCTGACAGCTTTTCAAGGTTGACTGTCACAGGCTGCCCCAGCGGCGTATAGACAAATGCGTAACTACCCTGCGAGGGTTCCCGCTTTGCGGGGTCCCAGTCACGGGTAGCTCGGACGTGGGCGTCGCCGTCACCAATTTCAGACACAACAATCGACTGGTCCGGAATGCGAGTAAGATAGGGTCGTGACAGCATCAGGTTCTTAACATGCTGCATGTCACGAGCGCCCCACAGCTCGAGCGATTCGTACCAGTAGTGATGCGCCCATGAAATGGGCTTTCGGCCCGGTGCATACATCTGCCAGATATTGTGGCAGCCGTAGGTATGGCCGCATGCCCCGGCAAAGACGTGCCAGTATGCCAGGCGGCGCACCTGCCAATCCGTGGAGAATCCGAACTTCAGGGGGTCGAAGTTGATGGGATGATCCTCGTAAAGTGGCTCGCCATCGAGCACTGGCTTAGTGGGCGAACGATTGTAGTCTTTCTCGATACTCTGCCAACTGCCGCGGTCGCGGTGGCCGGTCTGGTGCATATTGAAGTCAAGCCAGTCATCTTCGTGAAACCATTCCGAAGAGGTTCGACCGCCCGTCGGATGAAACGTCATCAAATGTCGGCCACCGTCATCTGCCTTTAGCCCCCGAGCCATCGCGCGGATGATTTCCTTGTGGGTGTCATTCTCAATGGGCCTATCGCCACCAAGAATCCAGATGATGTTTGGCTTGCTTTTATAGCGGCTTGCCAGCCAGCGGCCATAAACATCGGCGCTTTCGGGCGTAAAAATCACCGGCCCGACGCCCCACTTCTTATTCCATTTGTCACCCCATGTCGGCAGCATTCCGATATAAAGTCCGAGCGATTCCGCCTTATCAACAATGTAATCGACGTGGTCCCAGTAATCGTTGTTAGGGCCATCCTTTATATCCGGCTTGACAAGGTCGTTATCGACAAGTGGTCGATGCCCGTAGGGATTGGGCGTGTTCAGCCCGTCAAGTTCTGCCAGAGCCACAGCTTGTATGACTGTGAAGCCTTTAGCAGCGCGGTTCTGGAGGTATTTGTCGGCTTCTTCGCGGCTGGCGCGGTGGAACAGCTCCCAGGCTGTATCGCCAAGATAAAAGAACGGTGTACCATCTTCATACACCAGAAACCGCTTGTTTTCCGATACTTTCAGCCGGCCATGGCTGAAATTGACTGAAGGCCCCAAGCATTGGCTTTCGCCTGCAATGGCTTGGCCATCCCTGATCGGGATTGCACAACAGCAGGCTAGGAACATACCACAAATAGATTTATACGGTGTCCACATAATACTAATCTTTCCCTACTATATCCTACTTGCCTCACATTTACCACTTTTCAGGCCGGAAACCTACGGTGAAACCACAGGCCAGATAATTAGCCCCGCTCTCCACGTGCGGTCAATGAAAATGCGAGACCGCAATGCAATTTACTTGTTTTCTCCACTCGGAATTTGCTATATTACTATTCTTTTTGGTGTTGTTATTGAGCAGCTTCCTTAGGAGAGCCGTATGGACTTTTGTATCGAGGATACACGAAAAAGGCCAGTTCCGAAGCTCAAAGACCTTATCAAAGACGAGATTATTACTTTGGAACAGGCAAAGGACTGGCTGAGAACTATTTATGAGATCAGATTCTTTGAGGAGAAGGTGTACGACCTTCTGGGTCAAAACATCATCAAAGGTGCATCGCATTTATATGCCGGCGAGGAAGCTGTCGCGGTCGGCGCGATCGCTGCTATCGAGCGTGGCGATGTCATCGGCTCGACCCACCGAGGCCACGGCCATTGCGGAGCCATCGGCAACAAATATGCTGATAGTGAGCAGGACCGTCAGAATCACTGGAACTTTATGATGGCGGAACTGATGGGCAAACAGACCGGCTACTGTAAGGGCAGAGGCGGCTCAATGCACATAGCTGAAGTGGATAAACAAAACAATCTCGGCTCGACAGGCATCGTCGGCGGCAACCAGCCGGCAGCCGTAGGAGCCGCTCTGGCAGAAAAATTCAAAAAAAGCGGCAAAGTGGTGCTCTCATTCTTCGGCGACGGCTCAACCAATTGCGGCAGCTTCCATGAATCAATGAATATGGCATCCACCTTGAAGGTGCCTCTGGTAGCGATAATCGAAAATAATCTTTATGGCATGAGCGTGCCGTTTTCCGGCAGCGAGGTAGATGGAACCCGGCGGGCAAGCAACATTGAAGATATTGCCCAGCGGGCGGGTGCCTACGATGTGCCGGCTATGATTGTTGACGGCCAGGACGTTGTGGCAGTCTTTCTGGCCGTGCGCTTCGCAGTGGAACGAGCCCGCAAAGAGTGCCTGATGACCATGATTGAGGCCAAAACTTACCGCTGGTACGGCCACAGCCGAAGCGACCCGCGAGAGTACAGAACAAAGGCCGAGGAAAAGGCCTGGCACGATCGCGACCCGATTATTGTGCTCAGGGACAAGTTGGCCGCCGAGAAACTGTGCACAGAGGAACAACTCGATCAAATAAAGGATAAGGCCTTTGCCACTATCGAGACGGCAACCAAGTTCGGCATGGATAGTCCCTGGCCCAAGCCCGCCGATGTGGCAAAAGACGTATATGTGGAGGAAACCTACCCGGCGGAGCTAATAGAGTCCGAAAAAAACACCGCTGCCAATGTTATGAAGGCGACCGCCGCTTTCGAGGCCGCTGTGGCAAAGGCCGCTGCCAAGACTAAGAAAGAAGCTATCGAGCAGGCCAGAGCAATGGTCAAATCGCAGTTCGGCATGGACATAATGACCATAGCACAGGCGGTCTCCGCTGCCCAGGCCGAAGAGATCAGAAGGGACGAACGCGTCTTCGTGATGGGCGAAGATGTGGGCCTGTACGGCGGAGCATATCAGGCCACACGCGGACTCCTGCCGGAATTCGGCAAAGAAAGAGTCATTGATACCGCGATTTCGGAGGCCGCTATCGCCGGCGCTGCAGTCGGCGCAGCTCTTCGCGGTATGCGGCCGGTAGCTGAAATTATGTACGTGGATTTTGTTACGATAGCGCTCGACCAGCTTGTTCACGTTGGCGCCTATAACCGCTATATGTTCGGCGGCAAGGCTAAGGTGCCAATGGTGCTGCGAACCGAAGGCGGCGTAGGCAGATGCATCGCTGCCCACCATTCCGAGTCGCTGGAGGCCTGGCTGATGCATCCGCCGGGGCTGTACGTAGTGATGCCCTCCACGCCTTACGATGCCAAAGGGCTGCTCAAGGCAGCTATCCGCAGCGACAATCCGGTCGTCTTTATCGAGCACAAAGCGACCTATGGGCAAGCCGGGCCTGTCCCGCCGGGCGATTACATTATCCCGCTGGGCGTGGCAGATGTAAAAAGGCCCGGGCAAGATGTCACTATCGTCAGCTACAGCAGAATGGCAATGTACTCGCTGGAGGCGGCAAAAACGCTGGCTGAAAAGTACGACATCGATGTAGAGGTAATTGATGTGCGAACGCTCAAGCCGCTGGACATAAAGAGGATAGCCGAATCCGTTCGCAAGACCGGACGGCTGGTCACGGTCAGTGAAGGCTTTGCCACCTGCGGCGCAGGCAGAGAGTTCACCTGCCGGTTTATGGAATACCAGTTTAGCGATGGCTCACACGGCTTCGATTATCTGGATGCGGCTCCTGTCAATCTGGCCGCGGTTGATGCCCCGCCGCCAATGAGTGAGCCGCTGGAAAATGCGAGTATTCCGAGTGTGGAAAAAATAGTTGAAACAGTGAAGGCGCTTGTATAGAGAAATCCTAAATTCGAAATACTAAACTCGAAATAATATCAAAGTACAAATACCAAATGACCAAAACGTTTCGAATTTTGACTCGTTGTCATTGGAATTGGCTTCTGATTTGGATATTCGAATTTCGGATTTATCTCTGTTAAGCGAAATGACATTAAGAGGTGTAAAGTATGGGTGAAAAAGCTGCCGCATTCATCAGCTATACGCACAAAGATAGAGGAAAGGTCTTACCCCTTGCTAGCTATCTATCCCGATTAGGATTAAAAGTTTGGATGGATACCAAAGAATTGATTGGAGGGCAACTAATTGTCCACGAAATCAGCAAGGCAATATCTGAGAGCGATCTTTATTTTGTTTGTCTGTCTAAAGACGCAGTTCAATCCCAATGGGTTTTGCATGAACTCAATACTGCTTTAACATTAGAGACCACCAAGAGTCACCCAAAGGTTATTCCAGTCATGATAGAGAAGTGCGACCTTCCAATAGCACTTACTGGGCGTCTCTATGTAGATATGACAGGGTCACTAAGTGAAGCGAAAAATAAAATCAGACAATCTATCCAGCCTTACTCAATTGAATTGGGTATTGCTATTTTGGAGGAAAAAGACAAGATTCCTGCTAAAAGAGAGCTTTTTCTGTCAAGTCTCTCCTTATTCATGATAGACGAAACCGTTAAATATTATGGAGGCGCATTTACTGAGTTTGATAAAGATGAAGTAGAGAAGGAGTCACAGTCGCTTGTGGAGGTACTTAGAAAGCGTGCAAATGGGGTTTTACTTTATTTTGTAGATGTATTAGAAATAGATCTACACTCACCATATCCAAAGTTTCCTAATGGAGATTATTCCGAGAAAATCGACGATATAGGTGGGGACCTTGTTGGCACTGTAAAGAAAAAGGTAACAGTAGAAGTCCAAATATTGAATCCTAATGAAAGCAAAGTTTCCAAAGTAATTTCATCGGAACTAGAAACACTTGGAGTCAATAAGATTACATATACATTTATCATATCGCCTCCGGCGACGAACTTAGTACAACATATTTTAAAACGCCTTCAAAATAGATATGTTATTCTTGAGTGGGATACAAAACAAGGAGCTAAAATCAGGCTACCCGACGATTTGCAACTGTGGGTCTGGTGCAATGAGGAACAACTACGTTTATCAGTAGAAACAAAGTATGAATTTCAATTCGAAAAGAGCGCGAAAGAGTTCTCGGTAAGGGATTTCATCAAATGGCTATTGGAGGGATTAGAATGAGAATCATTGAATAGTATATCATCTCGCCTAACACGGCATATACGGCTCACTACGTTCGCCCAAATTTCAGTTTCGCCGAAACCTCGTATATGCTGAGAATGCTATTATATAGGGGAAAATAAAATACGAAAGGAAGGAATGTAGGTAATGGCAAGAGAAATAAGATTACCACAGCTTGGCGAAACAATGAAAGAAGGGACCATCGTTGATTGCAAGGTTAGTTCTGGCCAGCAGGTCAAAAAAGGTGACATAATTTTTGAGATAGAGACCGACAAAGCAACGCTGGAGATGGAATCGCCCGTCGACGGCTTTGTCAAGCACATCCTTGCCGAGGTCGGCCAGACGCTGCCGGTTGGTGAACCGCTGCTGATTCTCGGCGAAAAAGATGAACAAGTACCACAAAGTGTCATTGATTCACTAAAAAGCGGCGCTGCCCATGCTGCCGTAACAAAGGCTGCACCTACAGCCCCTGCCGAAGAAACTTCGAAATTCGAAATTCTAAATTCTAAATTCCCGAAAGTGATGGCTTCGCCACGGGCAAAAAAATTGGCTGAGCAGCTCGGCGTCGACCTGGCAAAAGTTACCGGCACAGGCCCTGCAGGTAAAATTACTGAGCAGGACGTACAAAACGCCGCCGGCGCAAAGCCGGTCAAGGCTGCTGAGCCGGCTTCTGCCGGTGAGGTCAAACTCGGACAAACCATACCTCTAAATAGACTCCAGCGGATAACCGCGGAAAGAATGCTCAAGTCAAAACGCGAAATACCGTGTTTCTATCTGACGGTAAGAGCCGATGTCACCGAGTTAGTTCGCTTGCGCACGAAAATAAATGAGACAAGCGCCGTCAAAATTTCCTACAACGATTTTATTGTCAAGGCCGTCGCAGCAGGACTTGAAAAATACCCCATGATGACGGGGCAATTAACTGGCGACGTTATCCAGTTGGCTGAATCAATTAACGTCGGTCTTGCAATTTCTGTGCCGGATGGGCTTGTCGCGCCGATCATTAAGGACGTCAACAAAAAGGATGTTAGGCAAATTGCCCGTGACAGTCAGGCCTTGATTGAGAAGGCCCGCAACAACAGACTGTCGCCGACGGATTTAGAGGGCGGCTGTATCACGGTGAGCAATCTTGGAGCTTTGGGGATAGAGTCATTTATTCCGATAGTTGTGCCCGGCCAGTGCAGCATCTTGGGCATAGGCAAGATTACCGACACTTGCGTGCCTGCCCCTGCGTCTCCCGACGCAAGTCGGGGCAGCGGGCCGCAAGACGGCAATATCCTGGTACGAAAACTGATGAACATGACACTATCGGTGGACCACAAAGTCACCAATGGCGCATACGCAGCACAATTTTTGGACTTTGTAAGAAAACAGTTGGAGGACATAGCCACATTTAAGCTCGACTGAATCAATTTCTAATATAAAGGAGTGCGTGAAATGGCAAAGAAAGTCGAAGCAACTCGTTTGCCAGGTATCAAAAAGGCGACGCCGAAGATTCCTGTGATTGGCGTTTTTGCTACGAGCGATCCGCGCATTGATCAGGCCAGCCGAACTCGCTGTCAGAATATCGCCAAGATGACTGCCGATACAATCAGCGGGGCGGTGGTCCTGCCCGACAAGACGCCAGTGCCCGTGGTTTATTCGACGGTGCTCGTCGATGGTGAACCCGCAGCGGATATTGTCGCTGGCCAATTCCGCAAAGCCGGCGTAGATATTTTAGTGTGTGTGCCGGATACCTGGGCATTTCCGCAGCTTACTACCATCTCGCTGCTGCAACAATTCCCGCGAGAGACGCCCATAAACATTACCTGCGGCAATAGCGGCCCCAAGCCGGGCGTGGTATATGCCCACGCGCTAAACGGAGCTATCAGCCAATACGGGCGAATGGTTGCCTTAAATGTCGGGAATTGGCCGGATACCGGAATGAATCCACAAATGACCGAGCAGACGGCCAAAAACCTTATCGACTGGTGCTACGCAGCTGTAACCGCTGTAGCCCTGCGAGGCCGAAGGGTGGTAATCTTCGGCCATGACTCGATGGGAATGGAAACCGCTCTGGCCCACATAATTCCTACCAGAAACACGTTCGGCCTGGAAATCACCCGGCTTGATATGAAACTGGTAGCCGACATGCTGAACAAAAAGGCCTACAAAGAAAAAGAACTGCGGGCACTGCGGGCTTGGATCGACCGATATGTGGGCAAACGAGTGGAACTATGCAACGAGGCAGACAGCCAGCGGTTCAATCAAGAGCTAGCAATGTATCTGATCGTCCGCGACCTGATGGCCGACCTAAATGCGGTCGGTGGCGGGTTTATGAGCCAGTTAGAGTGGGGTTCTGATCCGCGAGGGATCCCTATGCCAGTGGCCGATGTGATGGAGTCGTTCTTCAATAGCACCTTCGACCATAATGGCCGCAAAGCTCCCCTACCATACGCCACTGAAGCCGATGTGCAGGGACTTCTGACGATGCTGTTTATGACGTATCTATCCGGTGGAAATCCGCCGCTGTTCATGGATTTCCGCAAGGTCTGGGAGGTCTGGGAGATCAAGGAATTGGCGGCCAAAATCGGCGTGAAAGACCTGGATAAAAAGGCAGACTGGTACACTAAAGGCCTGGTCGATGGCGACAATTCCGGCAGCGCCGCATTCGACTGGGCGGCAGAACCCGGAGCATCGGTTAGAAAGATTATGGACGGCGTTGTAATGCCACTTGCGGACGAATCCTACTTCCCCGGCGGCGGTAATTCAGTAACATTCATGACGCCAGCGGGAATCGAAGGCATCGCCGCAAGAATGGCCTTCAGCAGTGCCACCGGACTTTTCAGCATGATCTGGGATGAAGCTCACACCACCGAAGTTCCGCAGAAACTGGCCCAGGCAATGTGCAATTTGACAACGCCAACATGGCCGCACACTTTTGTGGTGCCGAAATATGCAAGTATGCTTGAGTACAAGCAGTATCCGCCCGCGAATCACTTCCATATGACCTGGAATCTGCCGGTGGCTCGGCTTGAGCACTGGATGGATCTAACCGGTGTGCTGTCGGTCACACCATGGGCGGCCCGGCCAAAGTTTATCGAAGGCGTTGATAGACCACAGCCCTTGATACACCTGATAAACGCCGGTCAGTATGCCTTCAAATTGCTCAGAATTGGAATTAAGAATTAAGAAAGTTCGATTCTAAATTCTCCATTCCTTGGGACCGAACCCAGACGGTCTAAATTCTTAATTCCACTTCGAGTTGAAGGCTACGAGCCTTGCTGTGGGACCGCACCTAACTTAACCCAGCCGCGATTGACATCGTAGATGAAGCTGCCGCGCAAGCGGGTGGTGATAAAGACATAATCACCATGAACGGCGAAAACAGCTTCCACTTTGTCCCTTAGCTTGATTTGTACCGCCCCTGAATACAATAGGGCATTACGCAGGTCCGTTCCGAGTCGGAGAATCTGCTCGTCAGAAAAGCCGGCACGCCGCATCACCTGGACAACATCATCGGCGTCAAGCGCGACGACCTCCTGGTTGCTCAGCGGGATGACCTCGAACCCTGCGGACCTCCCGGATAGCTTATTGCCTATGCTTGTTGTGAAATTACTTATCTGCGCACAACCGACGGTGCTCAAACACAGAAACCCCACCAGCAACAGGCAAACCACAGCCGGCAATTTGCGAGGGACCCCGCCTTGCGGGAACCCACTTGCAATTCTCAATTTACAATTTTGGTATTTCATCAACCTCACAACCTCTTTGCCCTCCTCCTGGTATATAAACACTGATTAACACAGATTATCACGGTATAAATCCACGAAATCCGTATCTGAGGGACCCCGCTTGGCGGGAACCCAAAAACGACCGCTATCGAATCGGCTGAGCCAAGCTCTCTCGCAGAAGCCTTTCAAATTGATCTTCCGCCGCTTCGCTTGGAACCTGGCGTGTCGGCTGCGTCGGCTGTGTTAAGCTCTTTCGAAGACTTTCTCGGAACAATTCCTGCTCAGTCGGCCGGATCTCTGAGGGCTTCGCCGCAGGCGGCTCAACAAATTCCACTACAGCTTTCTGTCCTTCCGGTATCAGGTGTGCCGTGATGAATACGGCGATCTCTTTGGTAGACTTATCGCTATCAGTGTTTCTAAACAGAAAACCTATTACCGGGATATTGCTCAGGCCTGGCACACGCCTTTCTTTGAGCCGTCTGCGGCTTTCGGTCAGGCCGGCCAGTGCCACCGTGCCGCCATCCTTGACCCGCACACTGTTGGTGGCTGTTCGTCGGGTAACAAGCGGAAGATCACTTCCCCTTGCGCGTGGGATGCTATCACTAACCTCGATGGCAATTTCCAGCGTAATTTCATTATTATCCCCGATCCGGGGCGTGATGTCTAACTTGGTGCCAGACATAATAGTCTCGAGCTGGGGCGTATACCACGCATACCCATACAAGCGCTCTGGCGGAACAGTCATCATGTAATACTCTTCGTTCATCACCTGGATTTGCGCCCGCTCACCATCCTGGGCTAATACCTGAGGGCTGGCCACAATGTCTGCCTCGCCGTTCTCTGCCAGCAGGTTCAACGTCAGCAGTAAGGCATTGGTGAATGTTCTATCAGGGCTATAGCCGATCTGCACGCCCCATGGCCACTCTGTGCGGGTTCCAACTGGGGTCACTGGATGTTCCGCGATTACAGGAAAATCTGCTGCTGGCGGTGTGGCGTGAAACAGGTCGGACTGGCCAAAGAATCCGGCCTGGATTTTAGGCCAGCCCCACTCGATACCCATGTTTAGTAGGTCACCACGTTCCATCACCACAATGCGTGCATCCAGCATCACGTGGCGAGTGGGCTGGTCGATGTGTCTCAGATCAGCGACAATACGCTCGATCAAAGTTGGAGGTGCGGTAACACATACGGTGTTTGCATCGGCCTTAACATAACGCTGAAAAGCTGTAGACAGTAATGCCACCGCGTCATCGCAGTCCATATAGTTCAATTTCAGCCGGCGTGTTTCGCTGACGGTCGCAAATCCTGGACTGGCCGGGTCTGATGAAGAGACCAGATAATAATACGGCGTTTTCTTGACCACATAGGCGGTGCCAGCCAAAACCATTTCCAGCGCTGTATCCAGCGGCACTGCCTTCAGTTCGCAGGTTACATTCCCCGTAACGCTCTCATCGGGAATGATGACCACGCCTGCTGTGGTTGCGATGTCTGTTAGTGCGGTACGCAATGGGGTCTCGGAGAAGATATTGCTAATAGGTGTATAGACTAAATAGGAATTCGGCACCTCCTTCACCGCGTAGCCGGTACCCTGCAGCAGAATTTCCAGAGCCCTTTCCAGCGGCACTTCCGGGATTGTACGGGTCACTCTGCCCTTGACCGTACCATCGGTGTGGATCTCTACCTTCGCCTTTTTGGCAAGTTCGGCCAGAGCTTCAACCAGGTCCGTATCCACAAAGATAGCACTGACCAGCGGGCCTTTAGAACGTACCTCGATTTTCGGACCAACTGTTGTTACAGGCACGTTTGGACCAGGCACCTGCACACCATACTGCCGCAGAAGCTCGTTCACTCTGTTAATCAGGGCCTCCAGCTCAGTCTGCGCAGGCGTAGGCTTTGGAGTCGGCGTCGGAGTGGGCGTCGGCGTGGGCGTTGGTGTCGGTGTCGGCGTAGGGATAGGCGTTGGAGTGGGCGTCGGCGTTGGTGTCGGTGTAGGTGTAGGCGTTGGAGTTGGTGTCGGAGTCGGCGTAGGCTTTGGAGCAGGCGGAACGGGCTTACCCTCTATGATGTCGGTCGTAACGTTAGTATATGGCATGCTCGGTGGGTCGAATGTGTAATCCTCTTTTTCCGGCGTAATTGTACCACTCCAGCCGTAAGGCACTTTGATCTGGTACTTCCCGTCGGCGCCGGTGACAAAGGAGGCTACACCACTGGCTGTAACCCGTACTCCTTCTATGCCGGTGCTGCCAGAGATCGTAAGCATCATTAGTTCCCCGGTGTAACCCTGAGTCGTCTGATTGGCCGTTACCGATTGTAGATAGGGTCTTTCGGCCGGATTAAAGGTGTGTCCCTCCTTTGACGGTGTAACCTTGCCGCTCCAGCCATAGTCCACTGATATTTGATACTCGCCGTTAGCGTCGGTCTTGGCAGAACCTCCACCCCTATCGGCTACGACCAGCACGCCCTCAATCGGCCCCTTGTCCGAGTTTATTCTACCGGAGATCGTGCGCTTCTGTAATGTCGCAGTGTAGCTCTCGCCCGTCAAAGCGCTGATAACAGGAGGATATTCCTTCTTGGCCGGCTCAAAGTCGTAACCTGCCAACTTGGGTGTAACTGTGCCCTTCCAGCCCCACGGAACGTTAGCGATGTAACTGCCGTCCGAGCCGGCAACAGGGTTATTTGGCAGACCGTCCAGCACAGCTTTGCCCACACCGGCATTACCAGAAATTTGCAACAGTATCACCTGCCCAAGGTAGTCCTCTTTGGCGCGGTTAACGGTAACAGGCTCGTAGGGTTTACTTGCAGGTGTAAACCTATAACCTTCCTTCATCGGCGTAACCGTGCCGCTCCAGTTGTATGCAACCCTGGCAGTGTAGTTACCATTTGCATCGGTCACAGGTTCGCCTGGCAGACCGCTCATTATTACGTCTTTTACGCCGGTTGTACCAGAGATGGTTAACATGATCGCCGTAGCGGTATAGCTCTGATTAGACTGGTCTTGGATAACCTTGGCGTAGGGCCTGCTGGACGGCTCAAAAGTGAAACCATCCTTCATCGGTGTAACTGTGCCTGTCCAACCATGTGGAACGACAGCCTTATAATTCCCATTGCTATCGGTAAACGGGTTATCAGGCAGACCCTTCATCACTACGCTGGGCTGGCCAGTCGTACCGGAGATAACATAGGTCAGCGGCGTAGCTTTGTAGTTCTCATTAGCCAGGCTGCTGGTGATAGCAGCATATTCCTTCTTGGGCGGGTCAAAGACGTAACCTTCTTTCTTAGGTGTGACTGTGCCGCCCCAATTCCAATCGACTGGCACGCTGTAAGTTCCAGCTCCGCTGGTCATAGGATTGCCCGGTAAGCCTTGCATTGTTACGCCGTCTACGCCGGTGGTGCCGGAAATTGTAAATTTGAGCACTTCGGCGGTGAAATTCTGATTCGTCTGGTTCAGGCGGACCTTTTCGTATGGACGGCTACCCGGCGTGAACCTGTAACCTTGCTTCATAGGTGTAACTGTCCCGGTCCAGTCAAAATCAACAACGGCGCTATAGAAGCTGTTCGCATCGCTGACGGGATTGCCCAGCAGACCGTTCATTATGACACCGGGCACTCCTGCACTGCCAGAGATGGTATAGGTCACCGGCGTGGCACGGTAATTCTGCTCAGACAGGTTGTTTTTGACTTGAGTATAGGGCCTGCTGGCCGGTTCAAAAGTGTAACCTTCCTTTACCGGCGTAACCTCCCCACTCCAGCCGTGTACAACGGGAGCACTATAATTGCCATTCGCATCGGTAAGGACCGGACCATCCGGCAGACCTTTCATGGTAACGCCGGGCAGGCCCACCGAACCAGAAATAGTATAGGTCTTCCTGGTCGGCGCAAACTGAGCACCACTGTCCACGGCGCACAACAAAATAATGCACAGAGCTACCGTACAGCCCGATAATATTCTACCAATATATTTATTCGCCATAGATCAACACGCCTTTCTGGAGCCATAAACGGCCATTCCCCTCGGCTGCGCTTATGGCTTTTTACCTTGTATCGGCAATCCAGCCACACTCTTTAGCAAAATTCTCACTCCCCGCTGGTGCGGGGACTGTTAGTCCCCGCCTCTCGGCGGGGCTAATTTGCCCCTGCCAAGGCAGGGGACACATCACCACTTAATCCGCCATACGTATGGCGGATTAACGCCACTTAACGCCTACCTTCTGCTCGAACTCCTGTGTGGTGGTGATCTCGACGACCTTCTGGTCGCTGGTTCCTGAGACATTTATAGGTACTGGTACGGTTACGACATCTGCGGTCCCATACTGCAAAGTTGCTGCAAGACGGTAGAAACCATTGGGGATCCCCGCGAAATCAAGAACTCCGGAGAAGGTTCTGGGTTCCAGCGGCAGCATCACATCTTCTGGTTGGCCACTAAGCAACAACGAGCGGACATATGCGCCATCCGGCATTCTTATGATGGCCATGCAGCTCGGCCTGAAATGCATCTCTCCATCATTAAAGAACGTGCCCTTGATATTGTACTCCGACCGGCCCTGATGTTCGATCTGTAGCGGCCAAGGGCGCGCCTGAGGCTTGGCTTCTACCTGCTTGTTTGACACACATATATATGCCTTTCTCACGCCGGCATTCTGACCGTCCGGGTAAGTGGCACGCAGATACAGAAGCGCGTAATACCAGGCGTGCACCGCTATGGGGTTCGGCATCCTGGTAATAATCCGCAGGTTCTGCGACCTTCCAGGAGCAATTGTGAACTCCTTAGGCACTACTTCTACCCACGGCGCGCAGTTCAAATCATCACCAGTCAAGCCTCTCTCCGGGATACCGACACCAGTAAGAACAGGTGGTATTGCCACAGCCGTCGTGACATTGACGCGTTCATTCGAAGCGTTGGTAACTGTCAGCGTTTCCGTACGCGTGGCCCCCGGCTGGGTCTGTACAGAAACATCCAGAGGCCTCAAATCAAGTGCGGCATCGGCTGCGGCCCTAGTAAGTCTCGGGTCGCCGATAAAATCTATCTCCTTTTCTATTGGTTTAACACGCCTGCCGTCAACGAACAGTGTCCCCTGCAGCCTATATTTGCCCGAAGGCAAAGACCGTTCGATATCGCTTTTTAATGTCACCTGGACCCCAGGGATAATGCTGCACTCCAGGAACTCTGGCGTTGCGATTTGCCGCACGTTGTCTCCTGAAATAGCACTAAGCCATACCTTGCCCTGCAGGCGCGAGTAACTGCCACCATCATTTGCAACGCTCATGGTCACTATCGAGGTTGCCGGTTTGTTCGGCTCCTGCTGAAACCGCATCCCTACGTCAGTTAATTCAACTTTATGCGGTGGCGCCCAACCTTCTATCTGTACCAGAACGGGAGCCAGGACGCTAAACTGCAGAAGAACTGCCCTTCCTTGCACCATTCTGGGCACGGGGCTCATCTCGACGTGGATCGCGGCAGCGTAGAATCCACGAGCATTACGGGGTACACGCATTTCAAGACTCACTGGAAGGATGGTCATTGGCCTTAATTGCAATGTCTCATATTGCAACTTTATCCAATCCTTGCAGGAAGAAAGCTTGGAAGTATCGAAACCAGAACCCGGCTCAACAATGCTCCAAACCGCATCGTCATCTTGGCTCAGCTCGAGCACTCTCAGAGTTATAGTATGCTGCTGGTCCGCGCTGGTATTCTGAAGTAGAAGGTTCTCCTTGACCAGTTCACCTGCACGTGGCGAAAGCTCTAATTTCAGTGGCTGCATCAAGAACTGGCCAGATGCCCGTCCGACAAACACAGATACCGACGCTGCAATTGCTATAACACAATTCAAACATCTATGCACCCTACCGTTTTGGCTTCTCTGTCCCATCATATCTTGCCCCCTTAGACTTCTATAGCCTTGTCGACCTTCATCTCGGCCCTGATTCGAGCATTTCAAATTATTTTCGCATAAAATATGGTATATTCCCTTATTTTTTCGACAATTTGATGTCCTCACTTGCTCCAATTTATCATAAACTACGGTGAAAACCCAGCCGGCAATATTGTTAAACCCCCTTCTCTCAAACTACATAAGTTTACCAATTTCCCAAGTCTATGTCAATAATTAAATTGCCCAAACCACCCAAAATCACCAGTTTTCTACCTCAAGGAGTCCTGCACCTTGTTTTTGACTTAACAGGCTATTTTTCAAGGATTATAGAAATTGCCTGGCTGAATATTTCAATGTCATCTAATTTAATGCGGCTCGCGCAGGTTGGTAAGAAACTTCGTGGCTAACTCTACAGCGCAATGTAAGATCGAAAATTCGCTTTTCTTAGGTAAAATTCGAAGCACCCCTGCTTTCGCAGGGGTAAACTTGTCCCCGCAGGGGCGGGGATCCGAAATCCGAAACAATATCGAATGTTCAAAATACGAATTCTCAAAACGTAAACCAGCGATGCAGTAGCTGCAGAGTCTAAAATACCCGCCAACGAGGGCAGATGTTTTGGATTTTTGTCATTTGGATTTGTTTGGGATTTCGATATTAGGATTTCGAATTTAGAGACCGGACATAACTATTTTAGGACAGTATCTTAGGATTGAGCGGCGACAGGTTGCGCTGTAGAGCTAACGGCTGGCCCAAAAAAGATATAGGGAGGGGCCGATTTTACCGGTCCCTCCCTATTAGCATCTTCTCAGCAGTCAATAACCCTATTCTCAGGGCTTGGACTCACTATTTACCGCGGTACACACATGACAGCAAGTGTTGCAACCTGAATCTCTTTTCCGGCCTGGCTCTTCAGAGCCGCATCTAACAGGCTTGCCTTTTTCACATTGACACAAACATCAGTGGTGCCGCCGGTGGTCATATCGATGTCAGGACCGGGGTTCTGATACCAGCAGCTCCATTCGCCACTCATCACCGTGTTCCTCACCTCACACTTCAGAGTGAGATTGAAGTTGCAGGCGATTTCAAGGGCTTTGCACCCTTCGAAGCAATACTTGTCACCGCCGCACTCTATTTGCTTCAACCAGAGCACCCAATCCTTTTCGTTCACGATGTGGACTATCCACGGTATCTTCATCTTCACGGGGAACTCTTTAATAAGCTGCGGAGTCCAGGTCCAGTAGCCTTGCCAGCCTTCAAACTTTTTTGATCCTGGATCGGCAAACGCCGGAATCGCAAACAGGGCTACTGCTGCAATGCCTAACAATACACTCTTTTTCATTTTTGCTTTCCTTTCTCAACTTTTGCTCCCGCAAGACCGATACTGCCTTTGGGAGCTAAACCAGGTTTTTCTGGTCAGGCACCCACATGCCTGAGCCACACACAACAGCGGGCAAAACCCAACTCGACCGACTCCTACGGTATGCCCGCCTTACAACCCGCTGAGCCGGGGCCCACAAAGCTTACGATTTCGAATCTGCGATTTCATTCCCCATCGATAACTATTTTGCCGCCTCAAGACCGGGCCTGCTTCTCTAAGCGGCTCGCAAGTCTTTTCCTGCCTTGCGAGTTACCAGCTTTTTTATACCACACCTCCTTTCTCCCCCGTCCCATCAGAGGGGCCTCTCGTAGTAGGACAACACCTCTCCGTAAGTCTTGGGCAATCTAAAATAACACGGCAAATCCGCTGCAGAATCCTCCTCCTCTTCTTTTTCGCTGCTCCGAACCGCAGCAACTACCACTGTCTTTTGATTCCATTCGAGTTGAGACAATCCGTTTTGATGTCGTTGCCGCACTGCCTCCTCCCTCAGCGGCAATCATTTACCGTGCGGTCGAACCTTTTGAAATCATCAGGCTCGATCCATCAAGAGGTCTGAAGTGAAGAGTGATACAAAAGCAGAATACAAGATGCTCTCACCTCTCCTCACTTTCACCTCTCCTTCCCTGTTCACCCTTAAAACCGGTTACACAACACGTCAAATTGTCCTCACAAAAAGCGAGGAGCTAACACCAACATGTTGCCTTCAATAATTAATTTACCTAACTTTACCAGCTTTCTTATTCTTTGTCAATAGCAAAATAACAAATTCTGCTTTTTTGTTATTTCGCCTTTTCTTCCTATTTTACCGAATCCCTTCAGTCTGTCAATGGCTCAAACCCAGGAATCCATATGATACGCGTCTGGGGATCCAGATTTTCTTACCAGCACACCGTATTTTATCTATTTGTCAAAGCTAAGTCAACAAGTAAATTGCCTAAACTCTAAAATTTTGCCTTTTGGGGGCCATTTCTCCATTCAGGGCTACAGCACTATGGCCCATCTCGCACGGTTTAAGTATGCGCAAGCTTGCGTAAGGTCTTGTAGAAAAAGAAGATAGGGGTAAAACGTCGCCACATCACAAGTGGACAGCCGGCGGGTGTAGGTTTGACCCACAGAAGCAAAAACCGTCCCTATTTTTTGTAGAAAGTGCCCATTTTCTCGAAAACCTATTGGTTTCGGCTGCTGACACGCATTTGCAGAATCGCCGCCGAGCTTTGTTGACTGCGAACCACGAAGTAGAGGTGGTAATGCGGCATTTCTGGCAACTATAAATTGCCCCGTTTTTCGGTTCTTTTCTACGCCAACGCAGAGTATTCGGTGGCAGTGTAGTGCTTTGTCGCTGATCAGATGATGGGTGTCATTGCGAGCGAAGCGAAGCAATCTCTGCTGTTTAGTAATGAGATTGCCACGGCCTGCAAGGCAGGCCTCGCAATGACAACTCCTCAAATATCCTGCGACAGAGCAGTAGCTTGCTAAAAACACTCTTTGCCTATAAAGCCACAGTGACATGCGTGTCCAAGCGACCATGTGCTGAGCACGGAAGGTCTGAGCAAACAGTTGGTACATCTGACGTGGTTTTCATCCGTAACATGCTCACAAAGCCAAATCTACATTGCCTCAGATAGGAATTGTGTCCGAAGTCACTCCAATCGTCCTGAAAAACCTCGTGACATATTTTTGACGTGTACTTTGCAGAAATGCTTTATACGTTTTACCTGTAGTTGGCGGTGCGTGGTTAAGGTGCGACAGTCACGAGCTTCAGACCAAACGGATTTCCCTGCTATTGAGTTCGGTCGGGCGCTACAACAGATCTGTCGTCTGGCCAATATAGCGTTTTCCTGTCGTCCCGCTTTCGATAATATATATAATGTACTACAAACTCCCCGAGCTGGGCTCGAACCAGCAACTTAGCGGTTAATCCCGGCGCGCCAGGACTTGCTCTACCCTTCCAGCAAGTTCTCACGGATCCACCGCGAAGACTTCATACGCTTTATCTGCTGTTCGCGACGCATGGCTGATGCGCGACTATCATAAACTTCGCACCAAATCAACTTTCAGGCCACATTTGTAGGTAAAACTCGCTCGATCTTTCCTGTCAGAGTTGTGCTGCGCGACTCAGCGGCCAAGGTCCCCGGTCGAACCTATATAGAACTGCCCTTGTGGATTTTGAAGGACATAGACCCAGTATGCTTGTTTTACTTGCCTTTGCAAACTCCCCGAGCTGGGCTCGAACCAGCAACCTAGCGGTTAACAGCCGCTCGCTCTACCGATTGAGCTATCGGGGAATCCTATCACGCCGACAGACTGACACGCTGTCGACCTTGCACTACTTTCGGCAAAATTATCCCCAAATATGCTGCAAATTGCAACAACTTTTCAAGACCACCCTATTTTTGCCGATAGTACAAAAAACCGCCGTGCTGCTGGACAGACGACGTGTTCCGTTGTAAGCTACAATTTTTGCTAAATTTAGCCGAATCAGTTTGAGGTTTTTCTTAGGAGAGGCAGTTTTTAAGTCTCATAAGAATTTTGCTGCCGAAGATAGAATCTACGGAACAAAAATTCAGTCCGGCGTATCTTATAAAAGGCAAATATAGTACAAGCTTAAACCATCATAATAAAATCCTTAGGCTCGCATCGTTAATATGGCTAAAGATATACTCAGTGTTGGGGGTTTTACCTTGCTGCAGAGGATTGGCAGTGGCGCCCGCAGCACAATCTACCTGGCCATGGACGAAGAGGACGAAACTAATGTCGCCCTTAAGCGGGTCATATTTGAAAAGCCGGAAGACTTGAGGGTCTTCGAGCAGACCGAGAATGAATACAAAATGGCGCGGCGAATAGACCACCCTTACGTCCGCAAATGCTATAAGCTGCAAAAAATTCGCAGCATGTTTAAAGTAAAAGAGCTGCTACTTTCGATGGAATACTTCGACGGCAAAACCCTCGAAGAAAGCCCAACTTTGAGTCTGGGTGATGTGCTGCTGGTGTTTAGGATGGTAGCGAGCGGCCTTTATGCCATGCATCAGCAGGGATTCGTACACTGCGACATAAAGCCAAACAATATTCTCCTGAGTAAGTCCGGCTCCATCAGAATTATCGACCTGGGCCAGAGCTGCAAAATCGGAACCACCAAGCCGCGCATTCAGGGTACTCCGGACTACATCGCTCCTGAGCAGGTCAGACGCAAGCCGCTCGGACCCAAGACCGACATCTTCAACCTCGGTGCCACTATGTATTGGGCTTTAACTGGCAAAAACGTACCTACCCTGATACCGAAAAAGAACAGCTTCGGCTTGCCCGTAACTGAACCTCTTAGGGCCCCTCACGAAATAAAGAAGAGAATCCCCATCAATATCTCAAGACTGGTAATGGACTGCATAAAACAGGACCCTGCAGAGCGGCCAGCCTCCATGACGACCATAATATCCCGGCTGGACCTGATGATACACAGTATATTTGCCGACAAAATAAAACCAAATAAAAATGCCTCAAACGATAATTGACCTGCTAAGTAAGGGCGTAAAAGCCAACCACGCAGACAAGTTCCGACGCGGTAATCTTATTCAGCTTCCGGCCGAAGGCTCGTTGATAGCAACTGGTGACATCCACGGGCACAGGCGAAATTTTGAGAGGATAGTCTCGTTTGCCGACCTGGCCAGCCATCATGACAGGCACGTCGTTCTGCAAGAAATAATACACGGAGGCCCGCAAGATGCCGAGGGCGGCTGCCTATCCTACAGGCTTTTGTTTGACACAGTTCGTTACAAGCTGATGTTCCCCGACCGTGTACATATCATTATAGGAAATCATGACGCTACGGTCATCAGCGGTACTGCGGTAATGAAAGATGGCCAAGAAATGAGCCGTGCGTTATACCTGGCTCTGAAGCGAGAATTTCGACAGGCCTCTGCTGACGTAGAACAGGCTATACGGCAATTCTTATTCTCACAGCCGCTGGCGGTCCGGTGTGAAAACAGAATATGGCTGTCACATTCGCTGCCCGAAGATCGCTTTGCCGACAAATTTGACCCGCACATTATGGACAGGCAGCTAAAACTAAATGACTGCGAAAAACCAGGCTCAGCCTACCTTTTGACCTGGGGAAGAAGACACAGTCAGGCGTTGCTGGACAAGATGGCTGAACTTTTTGACGTGGACATCTTTGTTCTTGGTCACCAACCGCAACAGCAAGGATACTGTAAAGCTGCCAAGAATCTATTAATAATAGCATCCGACCACAATCACGGCTGTTTGCTCCCGATCAACCTGGCAAAATCTTATACCATTGACGAGCTAATCAACTTGACAGTTCCGCTGACCTCTATACCATAAAACCTACCTTGCAAAGCAAAATCAAAAATTAAAAAGCAAAAATCAAAATTAAGGAACGGTACCCGCTCGGTGCCAACCAAGTCATTGTCGTTCTGGGGCAAGTCCACAATTTTGATTTTTGATATTTGAATTTTGGTATTTATGCACTGGTATCACTACATAGCTCTGGCAGCAATCTTGTCGCAGCTGCTTTTCTTGATCCAGGCATATCGAAATTACCGTTATGCGCTACAGAAGTATAAAAAGAAGCGCTCGTGGCATACCCTACGGACGGCGCTGATTGTGCCATGCAAGGGCTTGGATTCGGAATTTCGAGAAAATATCGCCTCATTTTTTAATCAGGATTACGAAAACTATCTATTGTGGTTTGTCGTTGCCGATAGATCGGACCCCGCCCACAACGAGTTATGCAAATTGAAGAGCGAGCTGAGCCAGGCCTCAACAGCTCAGGACGTGCAGATATTGGTCGCCGGCAGCGCACAATCATGCAGTCAGAAGATCCACAACTTACTGTATTGCTACCGAAAGTTAAGCGATGATATTGACATCCTCGCTTTTGCCGATTCTGATATCCGTGTTCGCAGCGACTGGCTGAGTCACTTAGTCTGGCCTCTTCATCAGTCCAAAACCGGCGTTGCCAGCGGTTATCGCTGGTTTATACCGAAAAAGAACAACCTGGCAAGCCTGGCTCTATCGGCGCTCAACGCCAAAGTAGCACAATTGTTGGGTAACACGCCATTCAACCAGGCCTGGGGCGGCTCGATGGCTGTTCGGGTGGAGGTTTTCCGCCGGCTGGGCATCGAGAAAATCTGGTCAAAGGCTTTAAGTGATGATTTATTGCTGAGCCGGGTCGTCAAAAAAGCGGGCATGAAAATCGCTTTCGTCCCTGCCTGTCTGGCAACTTCGCACGCATCCACCACCTGGCGAGAGCTTTTTGAGTTTGGTAGGCGACAATTTCTAATTACGCGGATAAGTGCACCACGAACCTGGTGGTTCGGCCTACTAAGCTGCCTATATTCGGTACTGGGTGTATGGGGCGGCATCGGACTGGTAGTCTATGCCACGAGTCAGAATTTCGAATTTCGAATTTTGAATTTTGAATTTTTAATCCCCGCCGTACCTATCGTATTCCTGGCACGTCAACTCAGTCAGGCAATACTGCGTCAGAAGATGATTAGTAAGCTGCTGAAAAAATACCTGCCGGAAATGAAGCCCGCTATGGCTGCTGACATTCTCGGCTTTTGGATATGGTCGTTACTGCTACTATTCTTGATAATCTCTTCGGCTCGTGGCAGAACTATCCGCTGGCGAGGAATACACTATAAACTCGTCAGCCCAACCGAAACGATGGTAATTAGCAGCTAATCATTTGCATACTTGCGGCACCTTTCCCGTGACTTGTGATCCGTGGCCCGGGCGATGAGCTTGCTGACATAACTTTCACTTGCTGGATTGGCGCGCTGGCCGGTTACAGCCCTTTACAGTTGGCGATAGACATCTCGCCGATGCCGCACATAATGAACGATCACTTGCCGGCTGTCCTTGTCGACGCCGTATATCATCCGATAATCACCAATGCGTACACGATACAACTGCTCTGCGCCAGCCAACTTGATCGACTGACGTTGAAAAGGGTCTTTCTTCAATGCGTCGATATGTTTGAAGATGCGCATTACTACTGACCGTGGCAGCGAACGCAGGTCTTTCTCAACCGATGGTTTGAATATGACTTTATAGGACGCCATCTTTCTTCAGCCGACGCTTCATCTGTTCAAGGCTGATCGGTCGTTCGGGCCGGCGCTCTGCGACCACCGCAAGGTCATGCAGGTCTTCCATCAACTCTTGATATCGCTTCAAAGAAAGAATGATAGCGGTCTTCTTACCGTTTACGTCAACAACAAATTGTTCTTGATTGGCCATTGTCTATGTTCTCCCTTTGTGGGGTTCCACTTCTGCCGGTATTATACCCCAACCACATCTACGCGCCTACGCCTGATTTCCCTTCTGGCGATGCTATGTCCAGTGAGCGGAGCGATCTGATACCGAGTACCTCGTGTCTGTGCTTAACGGAAAACTGCCGACCACCTGTGCTTCTGATCGAACGTTCGCACTCAGCGGCGCTTACCTGTGCGTAGGAGCTGCTCATACACGCATTTCTGGTATATTGATGCTTCCGGATTCCTTTCGAAGAATGCGTCCCATACTTCCTTCGGTGCGTCCTTGTGCAGCAGAGTCATGAAGACAATTCTAACTGGAAGGTTGCGGTTGTCTCTGAGCGCCCTGTATGCTCTGAAAGCCGCAAACCAGTTGATTGCTCCCCAACACCAACCCAATAGAAAGGACGCTATCCTCTCGGCAAGAAATCCTTCTGTTCGGGACATTGACACGTCCGCCATCTCCAAGACCGCGAAGTCTCGGAACTCCTCCCCCAAGATAACGTCGCCGACACGGCGCAAGAGCGAACGTCGGTTGAGGACAAAGAACAGGTCGGCGACACACTTCAGGATCGCTTCGATTGCTTCCATACCTATAGTCTATTTATGAATTTTCTGGTTCCTCCTAACAGCCTTGGTGGACCCACCGTCAGTATAAGATGCCGTTCAAAGCATATGGCCCAAACTTCGCACGCCTATTTCAGATCCGTTTTCTTTGCGTGTACCAGACGCATTCCGAGCATATCAACGGCAGCCTGGCACTGCTCCAGCACGATATATCCCAGCAATGGTTCGTAGACACCGTCCTTAGGGTGCATATCCAGAAATAGTATTTCACCATAGACGGGAGCAAAACCCTCGACTTTGATCTCGACAGGGCCACAGACGGGCGCTCGTACCAGGTCCTGAGTTGCGATCTGGGTTCCCGCAAAGCGGGGTCCCTCACAGTCGATCTCGCGGATCACGGTTAGCTTACCCAGTCGGCTCTGCCAAGCTTTGGGAAGCACCATGTAGGCGGCTCCTGTGTCGACCAGCGCATCGCACTCGATCGTCCTGCCGGGATCAAGTAGATTTATGATCCGAACGTTTGCAACGATTCGTGCCATAGTCTTGATTCTTCCTCATGTCAAATTTATACGCCTCTGGCGTACACCACCTCGGCTCGCTCAGGATTTGCTAACATCGGATTCTGTCTTAATCTCTCGCCCCTATGATACCACGCCGCTGTTCGTAGATCAACTGAGAAATTCGCTTCTACGCACGTGACTTAAAATGATGAAGTACGAGATTATTAGATATTAGCGATGTCGCTCTGCGGTTTGCCGACCAGGTATATTCTGTTCTTGCCGCTGCATTTTGCTTCTAACAGGGCTTTATCTGCCTGCGCAAACAATTGCTGGACGGTGGAACCATCGCGGGGAAAGCTCGCCAGGCCGCCACTTATGGTCAAAACTCCCTCGCCTTTCGGACCCAATAGATGCAGTTCGGCCTTCTCAAATTCTTTTCTGAATCGCTTAGCAATGAAGATTGCTTCCTTGGGCGGCTCGGCAGTCACCAAGCGTCTTTCGGTTTGGCCGCCAATCGTTCGTCGCTGGGGATCATCCCAGAAAACAACCGCAAATTCATCTCCGCCGATCCTGCCCACAACGTCGTGTGCTCGGCAGCAGCGCTGCATCAAAATAGCTGCCTGTTTCAAAATCTTGTCGCCAACTGAGTGACCATAGACATCGTTGTAATGTTTGAAGTTGTCAATATCAAAAATAAGTAATGTCACCCGGCCGTTTTCTTTCCTGGCATGCTCCAAAATTTGCCTGGAAAACTCCCAGATATATCTTCTATTTTTCAAACCGGTTAAGTCGTCTTCGGTGGCCAATTTTTCGAGCTCTTTTATCTTCCTTTCCAGCGTTGGATCAACTTGCCCGATGAATTGGTAAAGCCAGCTTGCTCGAATGGGACAGATCAAATAATCGTCCGCAGAATTTGAGCCCACAAGTTTGCTGGCTATCGGCTCTTGGTACATCTGTGCCAGCAGGATGATTTTAGCCTCAGGATTGGCCTGCCTTAACGATTTCAGAGCCGAACCCAGTTTAGCCGGCACCCCCGCCATAACCACGCCGATCGCCGCAAAACTATTTTTGCCTGCAGCATCGATTCCGTCGGCCATGCTCGGGTAGACTTCGCATCGCTGCTTTGTAATGGAAGTACGATCCAGAAAGGCTTTGCCGATGTCACCTATCAGCAAAATCTTCTGGCTGCTTCCGGCAGGAACAGTTGGTATACTCGCGTCTGTCATTTATGCAAACAACGAAACCAGAATTTCAAGGGCCAAAAATCACTTTTATGATAGCAAAAGTCGCAAAAAAGTCAATCCTGATGTGTGGCCTACTTTGCTTGACCCACGCCTGCAGCCCCACAAAAAGGCCATCTCCAGCGGTATAGCAGAAAGCGCCTCTTACCATCGGGTGCGCCAGAGCCAGTTGTCTGCCAGCACCGCAAGGTCAAAGTAGTCTATAATGCCGTTTTTATCCAGGTCGGCTGTGCCAGCAGTGTATGGTGGGACACTTCTTTTCTCCACCAAAGTATACTTGGCAAACTGAGCGGCGTTTCCCGATTTGCCAGTCATCAAGTTTTCTGAAAGCATGCCGAAGCCGTTGCTCCCCCATCGACTACTGACCAACACATCAAATCCGACCACGTGACCTGGCTTTAGTCCCGTGACTATTGTATCGGCCCGGCTAAAACCACCATAGTGGTCGAACATCAGAACGCCGGTCTCATATATTATCTGGTCGCCATTTACGGTGACGGCGTATTCTAGACTAACATCCGCGCCTAACGCCTCACCGTAAGCCCAAGTCGCCCACGAGCCGCCTGAGGTATTTGGGCCGATCATGTACTGCTGTGCGACGTCGTATACGCCGAGCCAGTCGGTGCCGCCTTGAGCACTGCCCTGGCTGTAAATCTCAATCCGGTCGCCGGCATCCCATTTGATGTACTCATCAGTAAATATGTGGTTGCTATCCTGCACAACCACAGCAACGTAAATCTTGTCTGTATCCGGATTCCAGCGCAAAGCACACTTAGCCTGACTAACGTCTACAGGATAGCCGCAATAAATCTTATCCAATGGCAGCCACTGAACGCCATCAGACCACTCACTCAGATCGCCGTCGACAACAACGCTACCCATCGGTATCTCCATTGCGGCCCGACCCCAGTGCCGTGCAAGTATGGCAAAATCAGTTAGATCAATATCACCATCGCCATCAATGTCCGCCGGCTTGGGTAAAGGATAGTGATAGCCCATATCTGCAATACCGGTGTCGGCCACATTATCGGTTCGCGTTGTGAATTTATCCATGCCCAGATTTATTGCCAAACCACTACCTGCATCTACACAGGGACTATCCGCTGCCTGCCCCGCAGCTATTTGGCTTAAATCATAATCGCCGTTAACCCAGACCGCATTCGGATTATTCGGCTCAACAACAACGTTCGGCTCATTGACATCAGCCCAATAACCAGGCCTAACAAACAGCGGATCAAGCGAAATATTACCAAGCCCGCCGATGCAGGTGTCATCTTCAATATCACAGTAACTCACATTATTGCAGTCGTGGCCAGACAATTGCTCAGGTGAATTTTGCCAAAGAATGGAGTCCATAACCCTTGTCTGACTTCCAGCATAAATGCCGCCGCCGCTACCGCGGGGTCGTGTAGGATATTGACTTGAGCCGGTTGCGTTTGCCACAATGGTGCAGTTAACAATGTTTGCAGACTCTCCATAGATACCGGCCCCGTTACCGCCCGACTGAATAACAGTGCCCCCAGTGCAAGCATCCCCTGTAACATTGCCCACAATAAGACAGTTGGCGACTCTTGCTGAGTCACAATAGATACCTGCACCATCGCCGCCACCACCGGAAAAAGTCCAGCCCTCTCCACCCTTTCCGGTCCGATTTCCGTAGACAAAACAGTCGGCAATTGTACCGGTAGAACAGAGAATTCCGCCGCCATTGCCGCCGCTTCCAGACTGGGTCCCGTGTAATCTGCCGTCGCCTGTCTTATTATTTATCAGTTTACAACCAGTAAGAAATGCGTCGGTACAAAAGATGCCAGCACCATCACCAGCGCTCTTGTTCACCCCGTGTATACCGCCTATTCCGCCATTGCCAGTCCTGTTATTGGCAATTGTGCAATCTGCCCCCACTACAGAACGCGCCCAAACACCGCCGCCGTCGCCACCTTTGCCGCCTTGCTCGGAAAAGCCCTCTCCGCCGCTACCCGTTATGTTCCCGCTAATCGTGCAGTCGGTTAGCTGCACAGAATCAACACAATATACACCTGCCCCGCAGCCGGCATCACCCCCCCACAGCTCGGCTCGTCCATCGGCCGTGAAATTGTCGGCGATGGTACTATTCCATATTTTTGCCCACCGACAATATATACCACCGCCAGAGCCGCTCGCACCTGGATAACCCAAACCTGGCGGCTGTCCGGCCTGATTGCCGGTTATATTGCAGTATCTAACGAGCAATGGCGCCGCAGAAGTGCAATAAATCCCTCCACCGTCGCCGCCCGCTCCCTGAGGGACTCCCCCGGTCCCGGCAATGTTCCCCCTGACGGCCGAACCGTCAATCTCTATCGAATAAGACCGGCCACAGTAGATCCCTGCGCCACATCCTCCTTTACCACCATGCCCTGAGTTGCGATCACCGTTGCCTCCATTCCCGGTTCTGTTACCCGAGAGAGTGCACTGTGAAATGGCCACAGTACCACCGGCGAGGCACACGGCACCACCGCAGCCACCGCTGCCTCCACTCCAGCCGAAAATGCTCGAGTTGCTCCCACCTACACCGGTCGCGTTGCCAGTGATTATACAGTCCTCCATTCTAAGCGAACACATCGTGCTGAACACAGCACCGCCGTTGCCGCCGTTCCCAGCGTACGCCAGATAATAATTAGCCAGCCAGGCGCCGCCAGCCCCGGTCATGTTGCCACTGATGTTGCAGCCAACAATAGCAATCGAAGAAGACTCACAGTATATACCAGCCCCATCGCCACCATGAGTAGCATCTTGGCCCGGCGGCAAACTGGGATTATCCTCCCACCAACCATCTTGCCCATTCTTGGTTGCATTGCCAATAATCCGACACTTTCGTATGCTTACATTGCTACGTTCAACGTAAATCCCTCCACCGGCCTCAGCCAAGCCGTTGATAATTGTCAATCCTGCAATTGTGGCTCCCGCACAGCCTTTAAGATAAAATCCCCTGCCATGTTTTTCGCAGTCAATGATCGTCGCCGCAACTACATTTGGATCGTTAGGGTCGATACTTTGAACAGTAATGGCTTTGCCTTTGAAGTCAATATCACGATTGCCTTCACCGGTGTAGGTGCCTGGTGCAATGATAACTTTGTCGCCATCAATGGCTGCCTCTATTGCCGCCTGGATCGTGGGATATTCACCCGGCACCAGCCGATCTTTGCCCGAAGAAATCGAAGCAAAAACCATAAAGGCCGCTACGACAAACAAGCTCGCCGGTCGCTTCGCCATTTGTATTCTTTCGTTCAATTAAGAACCGCCAAGTCCCAAAGTCCTGCAAGTAATTATAGTATTAGTATACCACCAAAGCGGCAGAAAATCAAGAGCGGCGTGAATTTAGCCCTTGCCTGTCAGCGGGGGTACCCAGGGCGTACGCATCTTATTTGATTGGCGCCCGTTTCTGCTTCAAGAACGACACTCAACAATGTCGCTCCGGAACCTGAACCTCGAACCGACCCCCGTTTTCGCGGCCAAGAATGGCAAAATAAATTTAGATGCAATTGCCCTGGGGGGTACCCCGGCTACTGGCCAGGGCTAACCGCTATTCAACTTTTGGCAGGCCAGCGAGGGTCTTTTGCACCTGCTCGGTGTAGATACTGCCGGGATACAAACTGATGAAACTGGCCAGAATTGCTCTGGTTTCAGCTAAAAGTTTCTTCTTAAGCTCCAAATTTGTCTGGTCCTGCTGTGTCCACTGGCGGCGCTTCAGAAGCCCCAACTCGTACAATGCCCGCATTGCTCCATCAGTGCCTTGAAATTTTTCGTGCAACTCTTTTAGTTTTTCAGCCCGCAGTTGCTCGTCGGCAATGAGTGTGGCTTGGGCCAACAGGATATTATCTCGCAGAGCATCGGTATCGCCGATCTGCGCGAGTATTCTGCTCAAACGCCAGGAATAGTCCTGGCTGTGCGGGTTGAGCATTACAAACTCGGCCAAACGCTTTTGCGCAGCCGGTTCTTGTGTTCGATTTTGAGGACTAATAAGGGTATGGGTCTCACTTATTCTTCTTGCCAGGTCCATCAGCTCTAAGGCCGTCACTGCTGAATCGTCTGGTGGACGAAAAGTGCTCAGAAGCGTGTCATTGGCGCTCGGCTCTTTTTCAAACAATCGGAGTCGCTCAGCAACCATCTTCTGAGCCTCGCTAAGAAGCTCATCAGCTTCAGTGAATCTGCCCAGACCGGCCCAATGCTTGGCGATACGCCATCTCGCCTCCAGCGACTCCGGACTGTTACTGAAGTCCCTGTACAATCTATACCAGAACTCTGCCGAACGTTCGTGCGGGTAATCATTGTAAAAATGCAGCACTTCCTTCGCTGCCAGTAGATTGATGTCCGGGGCGTACTCGCCGAGAAGTGCTCGATAGTAAAGAGCAATGGGCATTCGCTTACTGCTGGAGCGTTCTTTTATCCACTTGGCATGCAGAAACACCGGCATCCATCCGGGTCTGGGCGGATTTATGAATAGCTCATACTGCTGATTGAGCCACTGCCTTTTTTCCTGATACTTCATCTGGTCAGGCACAATGAACCAACTCGGCCAACGGTCGTAGCTTAACTGGATCTGGATTTCCCTTTTAAGTTCTTCTCGCAGCGGTATAGGCTCGGTCGGATAGAAAAAACCCTCCAGATACCTCTTGACGGTGGGGTTTGTAATGGTCTTATCCAGCGCTTCAGTTATACTGTGGTCACGAAACTCGAGGACATTTTCCGGATTATTCTCGGCCACGTAGAATTGATAGTCCAGCTCGCTAAGTCCGATCTTCACTTCAAAGACAAGGACGGCTAACAGAAGTGTCAGAGCGGTGAATATCCAGACTATGCCAGGCCGATAGCGTGTATAATGACCTACAGCCAGAACCTCTGCTGCTATGGTCAGGCCAACCAACCACGCGCAAATCCAGGGAGCGAAGGAGTACCCCCACTTGGTAGGTTCTACGCCCCTTGCCCCGCCGAAATATCCCCAGTATAGAAGCTGCGGAGCCATGCACAAGGCTATCGCTACAAAGCGAGAGCGAAAACGAAGCGGACGACACGCCGCAGCAAAACAACTTACCAAAAGGCAAACCGCAAAGCCCGGCAAATTGGCAAAAAAAAACACCTCCAGTATGAATATAAGACTGTGGTGAAAGCTCAGAAGCTGCGATATCAACACTGGAACCACCGCCATAACCCCCATAAGCAGGCCCAAGACTAGGACCTGCCAGGGGTACTCAAATATACTTGCGCCTGTCATAATAAAACGGTCCAGACGCCAATTTGGGGCAGCTTGCAGATCAAATGACCAGAATAAGCCGGTAACTATTCTTGACCAGAAGAAGCAGCATAAACCAAACACTATAACCGCAAGCAGCCAGCATGTCTGGACGTTCTTATGGCTGTAGTGCAGCGTGGGCCCAACGGTCATAAAAGACTTCGAGATTACCTTCGGCAATTTCAAATTTTTAGCCATAGCTCTTCTGAATTCGGAATTTACAATCTCAGGCAGCTATGTCCCTTCACCGCTGGTGGTAAGATAATCAAGCTGTTCGTCGGTAAGCTCATCTATCTGGATCGACATTGATTTCAATTTGAGCCTGCTTACCTGTCGCTCTATCTGGACAGGGACATCGTGGACTGCGACAGTGAGTTTACCCTGGTTCTTTACTACATATTCAGCTTCTAACGCCTGCGTTGAGAAGCTCATATCCATAACGCTTGCCGGATGTCCCTCAGCCGCAGCAAGATTAATCAGCCGCCCTTGGGCGAGCAGATAAATTCGCTTATTATTTTTCAAAACATATTCGTCGACGTGATTTCGGACGCGGCGAGTCACCTTTTTACTGAGCTTTTTCAGAGCAGGTATATCTATCTCCACATTGAAATGTCCGCTATTAGCAACCACTGCTCTATCCTTCATCGCGCGAAAGTGCTCGGCCCGAATAATGTTCTTATTGCCAGTCAGTGTCACAAATAGCTCGCCCACCCTTGCCGCTCGTGACATGGACATCACTTCAAAACCATCCATAGCTGCCTCCAGCGCCCTGATTGCGTCAACTTCGGTGACAATGACAATAGCCCCCATTCCTCTTGCGCGCATAGCGAAGCCTCGGCCACACCAGCCATAGCCTGCCACCACAACTTTTTTGCCAGCCATCAAGAAGTCGGTCGCGCGAATAATGCCATCAACCGTCGATTGCCCGGTGCCGTAGCGATTATCAAATAAATGTTTGGTCGCAGCATCATTTACCGCGATAACGGGGAACTTCAATTTACCGGCATTTGCCAGTGCTCGAAGACGAATAACCCCTGTGGTGGTCTCTTCCATGCTCGCGATGATACGATGGGCTTCTTTGGTTCTGCGGGTATGCAATTCGTTGACCAGGTCTGCGCCGTCGTCAAAAGTAATAACCGGCTTATGATCGATGGCGGCATTTATGTGTCTGTAGTAGGTGCTGCGACTCTCGCCACAGATTGCGAACACCGGTATCTTATAGTCCGTTACCAGTGACGCAGCCACATCATCCTGGGTACTCAGCGGATTGGATGCGCACAGGACAATGTTTGCTCCGCCGGCCTTTAGCGTTCTGGCCAAATTGCCTGTCTCGGCAGTTATGTGCAGACATGCCGAAACATTCTTGCCCGCCAAAGGCTTGCTTTTGGCAAATCTCCTGCGGATCGCTGCCAAAACGGGCATATCATTGTCAGCCCATAGAATTCGCTTTTTGCCCTGCTGCGCCAACGATAAGTCTGCTACATCGTATTTCATTTATTTACCCTTTCAAAAGGCAAGCAAAAACGAAATTATAAAGCCAATTGATCGGCTTTGCAATCTTTTGTTTTGACAAATGTGGTTTGGAGGGTATATCTGTGGTTTGTGGACAGGACAAATCACCTTTGGCGAATCGTTTGCCGCTTATCGCCTGTCCCGATTGGCAGAGGTCACACAACTAACCTGGACTTAATCAACGCATCCCTGGCTGCATCATCATCTCCTCCAGCATCATGTAATATTCCTCGTCCATGTCTTCATATCCTTCCATGGGCGTCGGGCGTTTTCTGGCTCCGCCGACTCGGCTGTCCCAATCCCTGAAAGGCTGAGGCGGTTCCCTTTGGGCTTTCTGAATCTCATAAAACGCTGCCGCCAATTGTTCAGGCCAATTCCTGGCCTTAATCGGCATGCGTTGTATATCCGTTCCGTCATAGGTGTAAAGCATATCATGATAAAGCCTCTGACGCAGTTGTCCCGGACCAGCCCAGTCATTCACAGCCACTGCGTCCACTACCACCGCACCAGTGTCATAATCGATTTTCTCTGGCACTACCGGCTTTTCTTTCAGCGGAAATGGTGCACCCATAGCAAGAGCAATTCGCCGCTCCTTGGTGCGGTCCTGGATTCCCGCGAAGCGGGGTCCCTGCTCCGTCTTCGGAGTTTCGGTCTCTACAACCTTGCCTATAACCTCTCCCGGCTTTACCCGAAACTCCTGACTATGCCAGTAACCTAACACATACTTGGAGACCTGCACAGTGACAGTCTTAGCCGCTTCCTGTATGTCATTGGCAAAGAAGTACAATCTTGCCGGTATTTCCACCGGCTCAGTTACATTAGAAAAATTACTCCATAAAACAACCTGGTTCTTTTCAGGATTGTCTTGTTTGCCTGGCTGAATTTTGCCGGCTACCGGGTTAAAAACACCCAATCGAACTCTGTACCGGTAGGTTTTTTTCGGCTCGACCGTATCATCGTGCGCCCAGAATACCAGAGGCTCACGCATCTTGGAAAGGTCTGTCATGCGTGTAATCAAAATATCTTGATAGTCATAATAGACGTCACCTGTGGAAGGTCCCGTTGGGATGTTGCGCGGATTTATCAACAAATAGTCCATCTCGAGCTGGCGCTGATCTGGACTTCTGGACCTTGTCCGGCGGCCCCTGTCATCGTAGAGCCCGGGCTGTCCGTAAAGGCCGGTATCATCGTAAAATCCCGGGCCGGTTCTGCCAGTTCCAGCAGCTCCGCGCTCGACCCGGGTTCTTGGGCGTTTTTCTCTTGTGCCCAACTGGGTATCTTGTCCCTGCGATCCAGGATATAGTCCACCGGGCCGGGTCGTTACACCCGGCTGTATTGCCAATAAGCTGCCCCGGCGGTCGTCACGTCTTTGTTCAAACTGACGCTCCTCCTCTTTCTTTTTGTCCTCCAGGGCTTTGCGTTTGTCCTCCAGCTTTTCTTTTTTATGCAGCTCCTCAAACTCCTTATGGAATGAAGGAGGGAGCCACTCCACATTTGCCGATGCAATTTGATAAGCCATCGGCTGCAACAAATCCATTCTCACTTCGGGATTATCAAACTGGAGCAGTTGCACTTTTGCTCCGCCGGGCGGCAGATTCTCACTGCCCTGCATGACTTCAAACATCTGTTTTCGACTGTCAATTCTGGCACGAGGGACAGTCCGCCAATCACTCCAACTGCCATCTTGCAGCAGTTCCTGCCGCTGCAACTGGACGGCGGCAAAGACAGGATTTACCAGACATGGATCCCGCCATTCTATCGGAACATCGACGCCGGCAAAACATGTGCGAAATTCCTCATATAACGCCGCCACATCAAACTTGCCTTCGACCGTCACCAAATCAATATCGTTAGGCTCAGTACGATTCTTGTCATAAGGATTTTGTGGTGTAACTGGTGTGATAGGTACATAAGCCGCCGCTCGGATATGCTCTACTGCCACATCAGTGACATCGCCAATCCTGGGTAGCTTGTATAGTGCTCTGCCTGCAACTGCCGTGGAACTATGATAAGGCAGCGGTGGAAATAAATTTGTATTGATATCCCTTATCGCCGAGTCCATCATCGCCAGGAATTTATCGACCTGAGGCTGGTAAGCCGACTCAGATTTGGCCGGCTGCTTCATCTCGAACTCCACCTTCTGAGCTTGCTTCCTGATGTAAGGGTCAATCTCACTGGGACTAAATTCACTTTTATCGTAAGGGACTGTATTAGGGCTAAAAAGAACCCGCGTCATGAGTAGCCACATACACACCAGCCCCACTACGCCCAGAATTACCTTCTCAATATGCTCTTCGAGCAAGTTGCCGACTTTTTTGCCTATCAGATTCATGTTTGGCATCTCCCGAGACAAAAATCAAATATCAAAATGTAAAATTAAGTGATCCCGGCGTGCCGAAACGGGCGGCACCAACTTAGCAATTTTGATTTTTTCTTTTTCATTTTTGATATTCGCCAGTCCTAATCATCGTTTGCCCGTCTGGATCTCCGCCTTTAGTGCATCTTTGATCAGTTGGGGCTTAATCGGCTCGTAGCCAGCTTTGTTAAACACATATTCGCCAATCAAATCCAACTCTACGACGGCATCTTCGCCATAACGATAATAGTAGTGGTCGCGACTTTCCAACTCAACGGCCTTTGTGCTACTTTCCAGAATCGTTATCTGATTATGCATGAAGGTTTGTTCCAGCTCGTTGCCCAAATAACCTTTGAACTTATGCTGCTTGGCGCTGCACAGCTCCTTCATAAACGGCAGAACCGCATCAGCACGGACGACAACACGAACCCGGAAATGCATTATGTCAAAATCATCATCGCAGTACCTTTGCGTGCAGGGCACGATAAACGCATCTTCAACCGAACGAACATAGCTGGGCCTATCAGTTTTATCTCGCTGCTGGGGACTTCTTCTGTACCCAGTAAAAAAACCTCTGCGTCTGCCCCCCTCACCCAGGCTGAAACCGACGCTCATAAGCCGTTTGACCGGCGAGGTGAAGACGCTTTTTGAGCCAGAATTCATAGAGTTGATCGTATCCACAACGTCCTCGATGGCCCAGTAACCCAATTGCCAATACCAGCAATCCTTGACCGCCTCGTCTACACCTGCATATTTATACGTCCCCCAGAATTCGTATCCGCTCAAATCGGTAGCCTGGGCGTAAACAAAAGCAGATTGCGCTCTCTCGCGGCAAATTTCCTCTATTATTGTACGGTTAATCTCAGCCGTCTTGCCAAATCCATATCCCAAGTAACCCGGCAGCATGGTTCGAGGTGTTCTATATTGTGATGGCCGCGCGGTTACTGAGCCTGCACGTGAACCGATAGGCGACTGCTGCAAAGCTTTGTCCAGCTCGGCCCCTGTAGGAATCGTACCGGCATTTGCCTCGGCCAGCAGCCGGTCCACCGTTTCACGAAACCGCTGACCAAATCTCTCGAAAATCAAGGCAGAGGTAGAGCGAGCATTCGGATCAAGGAATATCTCGTAACTTAATAGCTCTCTCTCAGTCGTTTGCTCTGCCAACAGCGCTATTTGATTGGCATCCTGCGCATACCGCTGGTGATATTTTTCCTTTTGCTCTAACTGCTCCAGCGGAACAACTTCCATGCTCTGGACGCTTTTGCCCTTGCTCACGCTGTCGGCGTCAATCTGCTGCTTGAGCTTGCTGCTGAGCAACTGGTTTGGAATAAAGAGAATTATCGCTACCAAAGCTATTCCAATTGGCAGCATCAGAGATGAGTTCGTCCTGAGAACACTCAGCTTCTTTATAAGGTCCTTGAAACTTGGCATATTCATTTTTGGCTCACTAATCTGCTAATACTCTATAGGTTCTATCGCTTTTCTTTTGGATTGTCTGGTTGTAGTAGGTGTCGTAGCAGGCGTCGTAGTAGGCGCAGGCTGTGGACGAAGCCCACCAAGCAAGGGTGTCGTCGTAGCAGGTTCAGGCAGTATGGGCGCTTCTTTCCAGACAAACTTGGCATTAAGCTCAAACCAATAGTCGTTGATCTCAACCGCTGGCTGACCACGTTCCAGCTTTGGCTGTCCATACTGGTCCAGTACAGCTACTTTACTGATAACCTCTTTTGTCATAGGATCAAGCAGAATACTTGTGCCAGTACCCATAGCCATAGGTTCGTTAGCTTTTGCAAATCTGAAATCCAGAACGCCCACGCCTGTAGGCACTCCGGCATCCTGATCTACCGGCTCATAACGCAGCTTAAAATGGTTAACGTCGGTTCGCTTGTACAGCTCAAATGGGCTGTTGCCATCAGCGACTATTTTGTCTATGTGCATCAGGCGAGTGACAACCCCCCATCTGCTCGGCTGACCTTCCACTCCTACAGGATCAAGTAATTCCCCTATGTTTTTGTATGGACTGTAGCCAACTATAGTCACCACAAATCCAGACTTCTTTTCCTCTTTAGTTACTCCCGCCTGTGCCAGCCATGGGTAGTACTCACTTGCAGCTCCTGTGGCACCCATCATTTCGTACTCCTCCATCATCTGCAAGTACTCGTCGTCCATTTCCTGCTCACCTGGCATCATCATAGTGCCCCTTCTCATCGTGGCTGTGGCACCGAACGTCGCCTTGGCCAGATTATCTGAAAAGTAAACAGACATCTCTGTTACAAATAGCTGCTTGCGCTCCTTGCGCGGAATTTGCACAACTGATTCCACATCGCCCTTGACAAAAGCCTCGTAAAGGTCTTTCTGCTCCAGGTTATTCTGAGCGTTGGGCAAAACCGACAGTAAGGTCTCACACAACTCCGGGACGACTTCGCGATAGTCAAAAGGCTTGCGCGCTTTTTCTATTTCCTTTTCATAGCTGGCACTTTTAGTCTCCAGCTCTTTGATCCTGTTGCTAATGCCCATAGCTTGGTTCACTATATGGCCAATCTCCTGCCGGATTGGGCCGTTTTTTGCATGGCCAACTTTATCCATAGCAGTTCTGGCCAGGCACAGCAGCGAGACCAAAAGCAGCAAGCACGCCGCACCGATAAAGTACCTACGTTTTCCGGCCCAGGCCAGTGACCGTGCAATACTACGCGGCAGCAGATTACTTTCTATCCGACCCAGGCCCAAAGCCTGCAAAGCAAGGCCATAGACTACTCCAAAGTCGCAGACGTTTTCGTGGAATTTTGCTGCTGAAATCCCCGGGCCCATTGCCAGTCTCTTAAACGCGTCCGGCCTTTCAGCCGGCATTTGCAGGGTCTGCTGCAGATACTTCAACAAGCCCCGCAATTTTGTCCCCCCACCCATAGCGACGACCCGCGAGAACCTGGTATTCGGATTGGCACTGGTATAAAAGCCCAGCGACCGCTGGACTTCAGAGACCAAGTCTGTAAATACGGGCCTCATCGCTTGAAATATCTGGCGGGCGTACTTGCTCACAGGAGCCGTGCGCTTGAGCTTCTCAGCTTTTTCAAAGTTGAGTTTGAATGTATCAGCTATGGCTTTAGTAAAAGTGTTACCGCCTATGAGAATACACCTTTGCCAAACCGTTGATTTTGTACAGACAACCAGATCGGTATTTTCTGCACCGATATTGAGCATGACAATCGCTTTATTATCGGAACTAAATAGATCGGGACGGTCATACAACAGATAGTTATATAAAGCCATTGGTGCCATCTGAACGTAGCTAACCTGCAGGTCTTCTCTGTTAAAATGCTCCAATGCCGAGTTGACCACTTCGTTTTTTATGGCGAAAATGCCTACTTTCTTCTCGGTGCTATCGGCTTCTGTCATCAACTGCCAGTCCCACTGCACATCGTTGATGTCAAAGGGAATCTGCTGGACTGCCTCAAACCTGACAATTTCAGGAATGCGCTTCTGCTCTACAGGCGGCAGATTCACAAAACGCGCAAAACTATTCTGGCTCGGCACAGAAATGATTATCTCTTCGTCTTCACCAAGCTCGTTGCGCTGTACAAATTGGCGCAAAGACAGGGCGATAAGTTCATCTCGTTCGGCTGGTTTTACACCACTTCCGGAGAGGATTTTGCCGTGCTGAATATTGTCAAACCCAATTACCTGCAAGACGCCGCCGACAACGGCTAAATGCAGCGCCTTCAAGGAATTATTGCCCAGATCTATCGCCCAGATTGTGTCCGGTGCTAACGCCATGACAGACCTCCCATCTTATCTGCCCCCCGTTCAATTAACTTGTAAATAAGCATTAACGAGCATAAATTATTCTACCGTACTATGAAGACTTTTTCCATCGAAACTCTTGGCTGTAAAGTAAATCAATACGAAAGCCAGCAGATTCGGGAGCTGCTGGAAAGCCTCGGCCTACAGCAAATCCAAACGTCTCAAAGACCCGACCTGGTAGTTATCAATACCTGCTGCGTGACCCACACTGCTTCTGCCAAGAGCCGGCAATATATTCGCAAAGCCCGAAAACTAAGTCCCGATAGTACTATAACTGTTTGCGGCTGTTTGCCAACTGCCAAAATAGGCGAACTGCATACGCTGGGTGAAAATATCCACCTTATTAGGCATCGAAGCGAACTGGCAGTTGCACTATCCCAGATAGTCGCAAGCAAAGCCATCACCCCGAATCCCCAGACCCAGCAATACGGCTCGGATTTTAACATTAAATCAGAAAACATCTCTAAAGTCAAGCGTAAAAACAACTTGGCTTTTTCCGCTACGCTTAAACCACTAAGCTCCTTTAAGGGCCAAACCCGAGCTTTTCTAAAGGTTCAAGACGGCTGTGATGGATATTGTACCTATTGTATTATACCCACTGTCCGTCCCTTTGTTCACAGCAAGCCCGCTGCAATTGTTCTGCGAGAAGCTCAAGCCCTTATTAAGGACGCACATAAAGAAATTGTCGTTACAGGAATTTTTCTCGGTGCTTATGGCCAGAGCACCGTCAGGCGAAAAAACTGGCCCAACGAGCAAAATGACGAGATAGCAGACTTGCTCGATAAACTGGCGGAAATACCCGGTTTAGCAAGAATAAGATTAAGCTCACTTGAGCCGGCTGACGTGACGCCTCGACTGCTGGATACTTTTTACAAACACCATAACATTATGCCGCACCTGCACTTGTCGCTGCAGTCCGGCTCGAACGCGATCTTGAAAAGAATGGGCAGGCAATATACCACCGATGACTTCCTGGCAAAGGTTGAGTTGATTAAGTCCCGCCTCGATCGTCCTGCCATAACGACCGATATTATCGTTGGCTTTCCCGGCGAAACGGATACCGATTTTGAGCAGACTGTTAAAATAGCCAAAGATGTTGGCTTTGCGAAGATGCACGTCTTTGCCTTTTCGCCGCGAAAAGGCACCGCCGCCGCAGCAATGCAAGATAAGGTGGAAGCTAAGGTTATAAAAGAACGCTCCAGAATCCTCCGCGAGCTGGATACCGAACTGCAAGCAAAGTTTCGCCAGCAGTTTATTGGCAAAACCGCAACGGTCCTAATCGAAAACGGCACTGGCCAGCCGCACGGCCGAGCCGAGCGATACTTTATGGTCTATCTGAAAAACCCTGCCGAACAAGTCAAAAGAAACGATCTGGTTGCTGTCAGACTGCTTGAAAATAGCGAAAATGGCGTAATTGGTGAAGTGGTGCCTCAAAGCAAGTCTGATGCGTGTCTGACATCCATGTGCCCTGTGGATAGAAGCACCTGACCGGCCAAAAACGGAGCTGGCAGGTCCATTATTCGCTCAGGACTTGTCCCCGCGATTGGACACCTGGTTTTTAAGACTTTTCTGCAAAATTTTTATAACTCTTTACATAACAAGAACATAAGTGCAAAAGGGAAAAATTTAAAAATGAGCAGAAATGCGCAGAAATTGACAAAAATGTGCAGGTTTTGAGCAAAAATGATCAAGAAATGCGCACTTTTTGACACGTCTACAAAATTGTATTTGACTTTTGCCGGGCACCTTGGTTTCTGGCACGCCGCTTGCTAAGGCACGGACAAACACTGACTTGAACACTGACGGACACAGACTTAAACACGGACTTTAGACGCAGAGACACACAGACTGAAATTGTGAATCTGGTACCCTATTGCATTTCTCCGCGGCGGATTTCAGGTTGTCAAGGGATAGAATGTTTTTTACGCTCTTGTTCTTGAAAAATGTATGTGCTGGTTTGAAGTGCTACGGCAGCCCGACTGCAAGCCAGTTGTTAGACAGACGACCTATCGGATATTTTTGGACTAACTCTCAAGCCGTCTCTGGAAGTCAAATTCAATATTTCCCGGCTTATAGCGCGCCTTTTGGGCCCACTCATGGTCAATCTTAGAATCAAACCAGTTGTAAGTCATATTGTATTTCGTCTTGTCAAAAATCTTGTTAAAGACTGACCTGCAAGCTTCAGCGGCATCAAGACTACTGTTGCCGGTCTTGGCCCAACAAAAAAGCCAGTAAATGCTCTGCGCTTTCACGTTTCCGGCGTCATCTACCTGCCAGCGGCTGTCCAAGGTCTTCAGGAAATTGTCGTGAGGTACCTGTTGCAGCAATCTCAATGCTTCTTCAGGAGAGACCCCCAATCGGATGACTGTCTGGTATGGAATTGTCCGCGACGGAGGAATGGAACCTACGTCTTGGGGCCCTTCTTTCACAGTCTCCCTAACATGGGGGCGTTCAGGAGACTTCTCAGACTTAGGAACTTCAGACTCAAAAATGTAGTTCACTTCAGACGCTACGTCACGGAACTTCTTTTCCGAGATATCTCGTGCCTCAATGTCCAGTTTCTCGCAAGCCAGTCGCCGTTCACCCGGAATCTCATTTGCGACAACCATGAGTTCTACGACGCTGTCGGGAAATCTCTGTTTCATCATTCCATAGTAATCATGCAATTGCTCAACTGCGCCACGTTGTAGTCTGCCGCGTTTTACCTCTACAACAAGGTAACGACCGATACGGTCAATAAATATAAGATCTGAGCGGCCAACACCGGAACGCAATTGTCGCTCAAACTGGATTAGATGCTCTCCGAGAAACTTTTGGGGATGACCCCACAAGAGATCTTCCATTTCTTTTTCTGTCATCGGTAATTTCCTCCATTGTCAAAAGAACACCGACTTAAGAGCCAAATAAAGCATTTACTAATGGTATCCTGAAAGTTGATAAATACAACTTCAAACGTCAGCGCCGTTTTACTCCAAAACACAGCCGGTCCAGTTGTCGGCATATTGCAGGAGTCTGGTAAGTTTTGTTTCCCTGTGAGCAACAGACCTATTTTCGGCGATGTATTGGCCATCGTGATACCTTATGGCCTGAATCTCATCCTCAGTTAGCTCAATATATCTGGCAACCAGGTACAGACTCCTTGTGGCAAGGTCAAGATGTACTAAATCTGTATTGACAACATAGCGTATGCCGCGTTTTACCTCGTCTTTGTCACGATTCGGCAGATAGTAGGGCTTTCCGGGCATACCAACTTTACCGACATCGTGAAACAGGCCAACGATAACGCAGCTTTCGTCCGAAATCTCCGGCGCGAGAAGGTCCCGCAATTTAAGGAGATTCTCAGCCACACTAACGCTATGTTTGAGCAGTCCTTGTTCTTCGCTTAGATGGAACCTCGTACTTGCCGGTGCAGATAGCCAGGCGGTTTTTATTTCAAGCATCTCGATGAACACATCGAAGTCTCTCTTTCGCTCGACTATTTTATCTTTCAGGGCAGTATATCTCTTTTCTAAAGTCATTGAGTATTCCCTTCTCAACATTATATTATACGACAACAGACAGTTTTATCCAATTTTTTCTGCTGGGGCATTTTCTGAAGTCCGGTAGAGTAGATTTTGCCTACTATCATAGAGCCGGTGTGCAGAGCACACCCTACTTTGAGGCGATGTGACAGAAAGGCAGGCCGGGCGCAAGCAAAATTCTGAATACTGAAACCAAATTCAGAATGCTGAATTTTAGCTTGACGAATAAAGGCAGCACTAATAAAGTAAGTTTTTTCTTTTATCGCTATTTTCCAGGAAGTGTGTAGTGGAAGAAGCTATTGCCAAAGCTGGTGCGCTAATCGAGGCAATGGAATACATCCGTGGCTTCCGCGGAAAAATCGTAGTAGTCAAACTCGGCGGAAGCGTACTGGAAGATACCAGTCTGCAAAAAAAGATGCTGACCGATATCGCCTTTATGGATACGGTGGGGATGCAGCCGATCATCGTGCACTGCGGCGGAAACCTGCGGTAAAATAACAGGTTGAAACCCCCCGCACCAGGGCGGGGGCTAATTAGCCCTGCCACTTGTGGCAGGGGCTTGGGAAAAATGCAGGACGGAACAGTATCTGACAAATTTGAAGGAGACCTGTCAATGTCACGATATAGAAAAATAACACGGCGCAGCTTTCTAAGAAAAGGGGGCCAAATAGCCGCCAGTGCGGTAGCCCTGCCGTACATTGTGCCCTCATCATCTTTGGGCAAAGCTGGAAGTACTGCCCCGAGCGACCGTATCGTAATGGGATGCATCGGAACCGGTGGTCAGGGTACATACAACACCAAGGCATTTTTGAATAACGCAGGCGTCCGAATGGTCGCTGTTTGCGATGTTGTTGAAGCTCGGCGGCAAACGGCTAAAAACCTGATCGACCAACATTATGGCGACAAAGCGTGTGCCGCATACAATGACTTCCGTGACCTTCTGGCTCGTGAGGATATCGATGCGGTAGTGATAGCCACTCAGGACCATTGGCACGCGATAATCGCCGTCGCCGCCGCCCAAGCCGGCAAAGATATTTATTGTGAAAAACCGCTCGGTGTGGTGGTAGTCGAAGGTCAGGCAATGCGTGAGGCGGTGCGAAGGTACGGGCGAGTTTTCCAGACCGGCACGCAGCAACGCTCGGACCGCAACTTCCAGTTGGCTTGTGAACTTGCCAGAAACGGATACCTTGGCAAAATCCACACTGTCAAGGTAGGTGCTCCCGGCCCTGAGTACAAACGAACCTATCGCAAACCCCCCATCGAAGAGCCGATCCCACCTGGACTGGATTACGATATGTACATCGGCCCTGCCCCTATGAAGCCTTACAACGGCGGCCGATTAGCCTGGCCGGACTGGTATCTGATCTGGGACTACTGCGCCGGCTTCATCGTCAATTGGGGCGTCCATCATCTCGACATCGCCAATTGGGGCTGCCCGACACTGGGCAGCGAACCATTTGAAGTCGAGTGTAAAGGCACTTACCGCGACGATGGCTTGACAGACAACATTAATGATTGGCAAGCTGAGTTCACTTATGCGAGCGGCTTACGGATGACATACACAGACAGCGGCAATCCCAACAAGCACGGCTGCCGATTCGAGGGCGACAAAGGCTGGGTCCACGTCAACCGCGAAGGCATCTGGGCCGAACCAGCCTCTTTGCTACAGATCAAACTCAAGCCCGATGAGATACATTTAGGCGAGTCAAATAGCCATCATGCCGACTTCCTCAATGCTGTCCGAACACGGCGAGATCCTATAGCTCCCGTAGAAGCCGGCCACAAGGCTTCCTGGCTGGGTCTGATTCCGGAGATTGCCTGCCGGCTGCAGCGCAAGCTCAAATGGGACCCGGCCAACGAACAGTTTGTTGGCGACCCAGACGCCAACAACATGCTGGCCCGGCCCATGAGAAGTCCATGGCGCTTATGAAAGCCCCTCTTGTCTGCCCAGCTAAACTGCCGACTGTTATCTTCACAAGGAAGGGCTATCTTCTAATCAGCAGATTTGTCCGGTGACAGCGGCAGGCTGCTCAATCATGACTTTTGCACGGGTAACCGTCAGCCATGAATTCAACGTCCGTCTGCTCATTAGCCGGCGGGGTCATATAGAACTGGAATTTTGTTGGTTCGTACATGGCTGTCTGGCTCCAGTCAATGAAGCTTCTATCGTGCCATCTGTGCATTTCCGAATGACCATCAGCAAAACCCAGAGTGGTCCGCTCATTGTGCCACATTGCCAAAGGGTCCACCCACCTGGGTGGGTTGAAATTCATGACCCAGGAACCGACATTGTATCCTCTGGGATCTATATCCTCCACGAACACATATTTGGTGGCAGAGCTCTTTATATCAGAATATTTCGTAGCCCGAACAGAACCTGCCCAGTTTTCTCCATTGGCACCGCCAGCGATAGAGAAGCTGCAAAAGGCATATTGCCTGGGATCCTTCAGCCTTTGGTCGGCGGGGCAACGATACACATCCACGGTCTCGCCCACATAGCGGAAAAGTGCGCCCTTTCTTATAGCATCCTTCTTTTGCTCCAGAGTCGCGCCGCTAGGTGGACTGAGTACCCACATATGTGGCTGATTTGCAATGTGCCCCCCAACCAGTTTATCGTCATTCTCGTCTTTGTACATCAGCCAGGCCAGCGAAAGGGTTTTTAGGTTGCTCACACAATGAACACGCCAAGCCTGATCCCTGGCTGCCCTGAGAGCTGGCATTAGAATTGCCATCAAAATCGCAATAACAGCGATGACTACCAGAAGTTCGATGAGCGTGAAAGCTTTTGTTTTCATTGTCATGGTCCCTTCAACACCTACATGCTAGGAGCAGTCTCACAAATATGTTTTTATAATAATCCTGCGCCCTCAAAATGTCAAGGTTTGCCACTCATTTTTCTGGAACGGCAAACGGATACACCAATGGAATCCAGACTTATCCCAGAGACTTTGCCCCACAGAAGATTGACGTTGGAGGCGCTAGCCGCGCGCCAAGTTTGCATGGAATTATCGTCAAGACGAACTGCCGACTCCAAGTAGGCGATGTTCGCCGAAAAGGTTGGAATTGAATGGCTGATTCAGGTATTATGGCCGCCAGAAAAACCGGCAGTGTGGCTTTCACAAAAGTGCACAGAGAATATCCGATGAACAAAGGAGGAATCAAAGATGAATAAACGGGGTATGACGCGGCGCAACTTCATAAAAGCTGTCGGCTTGGGGGCAAGTATGCTGGCCGTGCCTTCGGCACACGCCAAAGAAAACGCTTCGCCGCTCATAGTCAATCCTGAGCCACGATTCGACCTGTCACCTTATTTGTACATGCAGTTCATGGAGCCGCTGGGAACCACCGATGGCTCCGTTGCTGCCGCCTGGGATTTTACACGAGACTGCTGGCGTGAAGACGTTGTGGAGATTACCAGGAAATTGTCACCTTCACTTATCCGATGGGGTGGATGCTTCGTTTCCTATTATCGATGGAAGGAGGCCGTGGGTCCTCGTGACCAGAGAAAACCGATGCTCAACCTGTGTTGGGGTGGGGTAGAGACCAACCAGGTTGGCACCGGCGATTTCGTGGATTTCTGCCGGCTGACTGGTGCAGACCCACTCATTTGTGTGAACTTCGAGTCCGACGGAAGGAAGCACTGGCAGCGCGACCCCAAAGGTGACATTCGCTCTGCAGGCCCAGAGGAAGCAGCCGAGTGGGTCAGATACTGCAATAACCCTGACAGCAGCGAAAGACTAAAGCACGGCGTAGAAAAACCGTATAACGTGCGAATCTGGCAGATTGGCAATGAGACATCTTACGACCCCAATGGCTTTGACTGCGAGACGGCAGTAAAACGCACCATCGCATTTGCAGAAGCCATGCGGAAAGAAGACCCCGACATTGAACTGATCGGTTGGGCCGACAGCGGATGGGCACCACGGATGCTTCAGATCGCTGGTGAACATCTGCAATACATAGCTTTTCATCACATGTTTAATCCCGACCGAGGCCTGACCAATTCGCCGCTGCGCGGAATCGAGTACCGCAAAGACCCGGCGTGGACCTGGGAGCGGCTGATGAATGCATATAGCGTCCATGAAGCCCGAATCAAGTGGATGCGTCAGCAGGTAGCAGACTACCCAATCCCTCTGGCTCTGACTGAATGCCATTTCGCTCTGCCAGGCCGGAACAGGTGTGAAGTCCTGTCCACCTGGGCGGCAGGAGTGGCAAATGCCCGGCTGTTGAATGTCCATGAGCGCCATGGTGACAGGCTCAAGATCGCCACGCTGGCTGACTTTTGCGGCACCCGATGGCAGGTCAACGCCATTATGATTCCCGTGCCGGGCGGAAAATCGTACATGATGCCGGTCGCTTTGGTCATGAGTCTGTACCGCCATCATACTGGAAATAAAGCGGTCGATGTCAGCAGGACGCCTGAGTATCTTGATGTGACAGCCAGCCGAGGTAACAACCGAATATATCTTCATGTGGTCAATACAAAAAGAGAGCGATCTGTCACAGCCCAACTGGCGGTAACAGGCATGAATATCAGGTCGGGCCGAGTATTTGAGCTGGCGGCAGACCCGGAGTTCGAGGTTATAGAAACACAATCTAATGAAATAGCTCCAGCAGAAAAAGCCCTGCCTGAGAACGGCTGCTGGACTTTCCCGCCGGCCTCCGTCTCGGCAGTGGAACTGGATGTTCAAAAAGTCCAAGACGCGGTTGACCGCAGAGAGCGCTGAGAACGCAGAGGGAAAAATAGAAATAAAAACCCCGCGATCTCTGCGTCCTCAGCGGTAAAAAACAGGAGCCAAAAACAATGGGCGCATACGGCGGCACACGACGTGACTTCCTGAAAATGGTAGGCATCGGCACAGCAGTAGCTGCCACAAGGGCCACATCTCGCGCTGCTGAAAAAGAGCCGATGCAGACCATGCCCAAAGACTTCTTCATTCGGCCCGAAGAACTCACGCTGAAATTTGGCCAGAAAAAAGGCAAACGCCGCCTGTCGTTCCGCAACTTTAATGGACCTGCAGCCGACTGGAAAAACGCATGCCGTGAAAAGCTGGCTGAGCTGCTGGGCTTTTCCAAGCCTTCGCCCTGTCAGGCCCAGCTTCTCCGCTCGACCGAACATCAGGGCGTAACCATTGAGGCATGGGTAATGCAAATCAGGCAGTCTTTATCGATCCCCGCCTACCTTTTACTGCCGAAAACCGTGCCAAGATCGCAAAAGGCTGTCATGGCCATTCACGGGCATGGTGAAGTAGAGTCGTGTGTTGGCCTGCGGGATGATTACCACCACGCCTTTGCGCTGGAGCTGGCAAAAGCCGGTCATCTTGTGCTGTGCCCAGCCTTACGGGGTTTCGGCGCCCTGAGCGATATGGCTTACGGCGACCAGAGCCGCTGCCTTGACTACTGGAAATCATCGCGAGGAAGACAGTTCACCCTTATCTCGGATGCTTTCCTCTACGGCCAAACATTGATCGGGCAAACCGTCGAAGACCTGCTCCGCTGGCAGATGTGGCTCAGCCGTACCAAAAATATCCAAAATGTAGACGTAGCTGGCATCTCCTACGGCGGGGACCTGGCTTTGACCTATCCAGTGTTCAGCGACAAGGTCAATAAGATATACGCCAGCGGAACTCTGGGGTCATTCTCGGTCATCTTCTCCCGCTGTTACAACGCGCCCGCCCACTGCATACCCGGCATCCTGAACTGGATGGACCGCAGTGACATTGCCGGCCTGAATGCACCGCGGCCAATTAGGCTCCATTATGGCGAGATGGACACACCTGGCCCGCACAACAATTCGGCCTCCTACAACGAGAGCGTACAAACTTCTCTGGCCGAGTTAAGAACCATCTACAAGGCTTTTGGTGCCGAACAACAAGTCAGTCTGTCGGTAACACCTGGCGGATGGCACGAGATAGATAATCAGGATTTGAATACGTTTCTCGCTGATTAACTGAACACTATCCAAGCAGAAATAGCCGGGGCCTATCCCGACCCATCGAGATAGGCCCCGAAATGCTGATAATATTTAGCCCCGCAGTTTATCGCCGGGATGGCTTACGCCACTGCGGGGTCCGACGCCGTGCCGGCCCCTGCGGAAGCAGGGGCGAGCTTGTCCCCGCGAAAGCGGGGAGCTAAACATTCGCAACACGCTGTATTACGGCCACAAGAGCTGCTCAAGCCAGGCATCCGCCAATACAGCAAAGTCCTTGGCGTCAACATCATCATCGCCATCCAGATCAGCTACAACAGCAGCACCTTTGTCAAGCCATTCGTTGGCCAGGATATCAAGGTCTGCGTAATCAACCACACAGTTGCCACTCAAATCAGCGGCGGGCTTACCCATCGAAGGAATACATCTGCTGGGATAAACCCTGATGTCATCAATGTATATCTTGCCCGTACCGCCTGCCTTGGGACTGGCACGGTTGCCAAGACCAATATACATCTTCTTGACAGCCTTCAGATTCACGCCGGCACCGCTAAAGTCCTTCAGGTCAATGTTCCATTCCTGCCAGTCTGTTTGTACAGCGGCGCCTGGATCAGCATTGTTGACCACCTTAACCTTACCGGTGTTGTCTTCCACAGCCACATACAACGGCTCGGCAGTGTTAGTGCCAGTAACAGTCGAAGCGATGTCCGCGACCGTCCAGGCGCCCGTAACTGAGCCAGCGGTCGAAACGTTGCTGAACTGAGCCACGCACAACACATCATTCTCATGGCTGGTCAAAGCTAAGCCGATATAAACATTCGCAGCCATTGGGATCGTCACCGGGTTGCTGGCGTCGGTTTCGGCACCGCT